>Ga0155764_124_pt1 | contig 39188 bp, 48 predicted proteins | sample RifCSPlowO2_01_FD_107418 | JGI IMG/M metagenome (GOLD analysis project Ga0155764, IMG submission 107418) | Candidatus Nomurabacteria bacterium RIFCSPLOWO2_01_FULL_40_18
TCTGGGAGGGAATCCGCGCGGGCTTCGGCTTTTTGTTTTGGCGGGATTCTGAATGGAAAACGAAATACAAAAATGTTAAAATCTTTCTATGAAAGATTTTAATCGTTGGAATGAGTTAAAAAAGAAAATTGATGAGAAAAATAATATACTTGATAATTTTCCAAAAGAGGGAGAAGTTTGGATGAGTGATGTTGGTCTAAACATTGGCTACGAACAAAACGGGAGTGAAGATAATTTTTCTCGTCCAATGTTAATCGTGAAAAAATTTAATAACCATATGTTTTGGGCGATACCACTTTCTACCAAACAAAAAGATTTTGATTTTTATTTCAATTACACTGATCCAAATGGTCAAAAAGTTTCTGTTATTTTAGCTCAAATGAAATTGGTAAGTGTGAAAAGATTGAAACGAGATATTTATATAATGCCTGATAAACTTTTTGACCAAATAAAGAAAAAATTGAAATCTTTCTTATAGAAAATCGAAACCCCGCTTTCGCGGGGTTTCTCGAAGCCTTTCGGCACTTTGTATACTGAGTATATACCTAGCGTTAAGTAAAGTCAAGGTTAAAAATCCGGAAGAATTATTTACATAAGTTGGAAGTATGGATGGAAGAAACAACTCCTGCAAAACCAGTACTATCTGCGCAAAAATATTCTCCACTATATAGTTTAGCGGATACAGCATATGAATTTCCATCACTACAGCGAAATGGCTGGCTTCCCAACTTTTCTTTCATCTCTATAAATGCTTTATGAGCAGGCTCTTCTTTTGTGTTACAAAATCCTATGTAATTTGTATGGGAATTTCGGTACATTTCAGATAAAGGGCGTGTGGTTGCTATTAAATTTTTCAGAGAAAGATCATCAGAAACCGGAGGAGAAGTTTGAGTATTCATCTGTTGTAAATTTTGATTTGATTGCTGTGTTCCAGTATTAACTCCAGTAGGTACTTCTGATTTTTTTATTTTAATTGACAACCATGACCATGGCTCGTATTTAAGACCTTGTGATTCTGACTTTAGTTCACTTCCTGCTGCATCGTAATACTTCACTACTAGCGCAAGTGCCGTATCTCTTTCTTTGTATGGATTATTCCCGATTATAAATTTTTTTGTAAAAGCTTCTTGACCAAAAGTTAAACTATCGTTTTCTTGTTCTGGAAATCTGGGTTCTGGTAATGAGACAGAATCAATGCTCGTCTTTAAATTATTATCACCGAATAAGTACACTTTTCTGGTTTTAAGTGGGGCAGATAAAGCACCAAATGTAAGCGTAACCGTTCCACCTTCTTTATCAAGGACATACTTATCTGCATTTAAAAGTTGAGGTTTTGTTGGTAAAGGTAAAATTTTTATTTGTTGCTCTGAGATCGCTGGTGCTGTAATTGTGCGTCCACTATATTCACGTTTTAAATTTAAGACATTTCCTTGACTATCTAGGGCTTTAACAATTATCTTTTCCCCATTGTAAGTATGTTCAGAAGCAAAAAGACTATCAGAATTTGGAACTATCATAGTATGAGTAGTATTCGGTGTGACTTCTTTAAATAATATCTTATCAGGAATTGATCTACCTAGCTCATCCCTAGCTGGTGTTGTAATTGTAATTTCATATTTGCTCGCATTCTTAACTGATGCAAAAACGACAGTAAAAGGTTTTCCAGGCTCAAGGATATTTTCATTAGGAGCTGTAATAACAGGTTCTACACCACTAACCTCTGATGCTGATTGAATAGCTTGAGCTTCAGCAATTTTTACTTCATCTACATTTTGAGAGATAGCTGTACTTTTGGTTTTATCTAGAAAAACATTATCTTCTAATATTCCTTCTGTATTTACGTTTGAAATAGAATCATTTTTATAAACTTTAAAAGCAAAGACCCCTCCTCCTAACATCACCAAAAGGACTAACGAAATAGTAATAAGAATTTTTTTGCTTGATTTTTTTACTGAAGGATTTATAGGCATATTTTCTGATGTAGAAGCTCCCATGGCTTCATTGATATCACCGTTTGTCCAACCATTAGATAGCAAATCGTTTCTAATTTTTTCTTTACTTTCACCAGCTTGAAGTTGTCTTTTAATAAAATCAACAATTTGTAAATTTTTCATACTCTTAATTATATAACAATTTGAAAATAAACAAAAATTACGTTATCCACCTTTTCAATAACCAGAATCCCGCCAAAACAAAAAGCCGAAGCCCGCGCGGATTCCCTCCCAGACCCTGCCTCCGCGCGGGCGAGTCCATCACTCCGCCTCCATTCTCCCAGACATTTTGTGGCGGAGTGCATTTGCATTGCGTGCCTCGCTTTCTTCTTTGGAGAAACTGTGTATCACACAGGCGCGCGTAGCGCGCGCGAGGCACGCTGGAGATTTTCAGCTATTTTTGATAAAGTGGGTTCTAGCGGTATCGTAAAGGTACTCAGGGATAATTGAAAGGCCGATGTAGCTCAGTTGGTAGAGCATCGCTTTCGTAAAGCGAGGGTCGACAGTTCAATCCTGTCCATCGGCTCAAATAGAATATGCAAAAAGACACAAATACAATTGACGAACAAATAAAAAAACTGGAAGAGGAAATACAAAGTTCGGATTTTTGGAATGACAAAAGTTCAGCAAGGGTAGTCCTTACTGAACTTGCGGAACTCAAGGCAAAAAAGGAAGGCCTCGGCCAGTATGACAAAGGCAATGCCATCGTGACGATAATTTCCGGCGCCGGCGGAGATGACGCTGAGGATTTTTCGGCGATGTTGCTTGCGATGTATATGAAGTATGCCGGCAAGCAAAATTGGGGAGTGCGTTTTATCCACGAGCACAAAAATGATCACGGCGGGTATAGGAATGTTTCGATTGAGATGTCGGGGTGGGGAGTTTACGGAGCTCTGAAAAATGAATCCGGGGTGCATCGGCTGGTGCGAATTTCTCCTTTCAATGCCAAAAAATTACGGCATACCTCTTTTTCGCTGGTAGAAGTCCTGCCCAAGTTGGGCAAGCTGGAAGAGAAAGATATAGTCATCCCGCCGGCGGATTTAAAAATAGAATTTGCCCGCTCCAGCGGGCCGGGAGGGCAAAATGTGAATAAAAGAGAAACTGCGGTCCGAATCGTCCATATTCCGACCGGCATCGCCGTGCATTCCTCCGGCGAGCGCAGTCAGGAGCAGAATCGACAGCAAGCTTTTGTAATACTTCTGGCCAAGATTTTCAAAAAAGCGCAGGAAGAAAAAAAGTCGCTGGAAGAGAGTATGAAAATGAAAAATACCGAAATAGAATGGGGAAGCCAAATCCGCTCCTATGTGCTCCACCCCTATAAGATGGTCAAAGACCACCGCACTGGCGCCGAAACCTCGAATGTGGACGCAGTTTTAGAAGGCGACCTTGATCTTTTTATTGAAGCGGAGAAAAATTTGTGATAAGATAGGAAGGTGATCTACTTCAACAATGTCTCAAAAGCTTATAGGGATGCCTTGGCATTAGACGATGTTACTTTTACTATTGCCGCTGGTGAGTTTGTCTCGATTGTGGGGCATTCGGGGGCGGGCAAGACGACACTGACCAAAATGATTCTGGCCGAAGATGCGCCAACGGATGGCACGGTTTTTTTTGAATCAATTAATGTGCATAAATTAAAGAATAAGGATTTAACCAAACTCCGCCGGCGGATCGGGGTAGTCTTCCAAGATTTCAAACTGCTTTCTAACAAAACTGCCTACGAAAATATCGCTTTTGCTATGGAAGCCGTGGGTAAAAGCGATGTCGAAATAGTCTCCGATGTGCCGCATGTCTTGGAGCTGGTGGATCTCTCCCAACGGATGCGTCATTTTCCGCATCAGCTCTCCGGCGGCGAACAGCAGAGATTGGCGATTGCCCGAGCCATTATCAATCAACCAGAGCTTATAATCGCCGACGAGCCGACTGGAAACTTGGATCCCATCAATACGCATGAGATAGTGCAAATTTTAAAAAAAATAAATGACCTCGGCACCACAGTGATTTTAGCGACCCATAACCGGGGAGTGATCGACGCCATCGGCAAAAGGGTGATCACCATGGAAAATGGTAAAGTCATTCGCGATACAAAAAATGGCAAGTAAGTGATATAATCTAAACCGATGACTGAATTAAAAAGAATTATCAAGGCCGGATTCATCAACTTCAAGCGAGGCGGCTCCGTTTCTCTGGCGGCGGTTTTGCAGGTTGTCAATACCCTGGTAGTAATCGTTGCCATTATTCTTTTGCAGGCTGTGCTTTATTCTTCGCTCTCCGTTATTAAGGATAAAGTAGATGTAACTATTTATTTTAATGTCGGCGCGCCGGAAGTTCAAATCATGTCTCTAAAGGAGTCTCTTTTGAAGTTGCCCGAAGTGGAAAATGTGTCTTATGTCAGCGCGGAACAGGCAATCAAACTTTTCCGCGAGCGCCACCAGAGCGATTACCCAACTATTGCCGCTCTGGATGAGATCGGGGAAAATCCGCTCGGAGCTACTTTGAACATCAAAACCAAAGAAATTTCCCAATATGAAAATATTGCCAATTTTTTGAAGTCCGACAATGTGCTCGGCTCAGGCTCGCCGAATATCATCAACCATTCCAATTATTATGATAACAAATTGGTGATTGATCGTTTGAATACCATAATTTCCGGCGCCCAAAAGCTCGGCTTTATCCTTACTCTTTATCTAATAGTCTCTTGCATGCTGATTACCTTCAATACTATCCGATTGACTATTTTTATCGCCAGGGAAGAGATCGGCGTCATGCGCTTGGTAGGAGCCTCCAAAATGCATGTGCGAGGACCGTTTATGGTGGAGGGGGCGATTTATGGGATTTTGTCGAGCATTATAACCTCGCTTTTCTTTTGGCCGATTACGGCCTGGCTCGGACGGAATATGACTGGTTTTCTAGGATTTAACATCTATGACTACTACGTGGCTAATTTCTTCCAAATTTTTGCAATTATTTTAATATCAGGTATACTTTTCGGAGTGATTTCCAGCTTCTTGGCGGTCAGAAAGTATCTTAACAAGTAAGTGTTATAAAGTAAAAAGTTCATAAAGTTATAAAGCATGAAGAGAAAACAAACAAAATACATTTTTGTGGCGGGAGGAGTGATGTCGGGAGTCGGCAAGGGCGTGGCTTCTGCTTCGATTGGCAAGATTCTCCAGTCTAGGGGGCTCGAAGTCACCGCTCTCAAAATTGACCCGTATGTGAATGTGGACGCGGGCACCATGAACCCCACCGAACACGGTGAGGTTTTCGTTTTAGATGACGGCACCGAGTGTGATCAGGACATGGGCAACTACGAGCGATTCCTCGATCGAGATCTCACCCGAACGAATTATATGACTACGGGCAGTGTATATCTTTCGGTGATTCAAAAAGAGCGAAATCTAGAATTTGGCGGCAAGCAAGTAGAAGTGGTGCCTAGAATTCCGCTCGAAATTATCGAACGCATCAATAAGGCCTCTGATAAGGCTGGCGCCAAAGTCGCGATTACCGAAATTGGCGGCACGGTCGGCGAATACGAAAACATCTTGTTCCTGGAAGCGGTGCGGATGCTGAAGATTAAAAATCCTCATGACGTGGTTTTAGTGCTGGTTTCCTATGTGCCGGCGCTCGGAGCGGGTGGCAACGAACTAAAGACCAAACCGACCCAGCATGCGGTTCGCAGTTTAAACGCCGTAGGTTTGAATCCAGACATTATTTTAGCTCGGGCGCATATTCCGATGGATGATAAGCGCAAGGAAAAAATTGAATTTATGTGCAGTTTGAAGAAAGGCGATGTTATTTCGGCGCCGAATGTAGCCAATATTTATGAAGTTCCCATTAATCTTGAAAATGACGGGCTGGGTGATCGCATTTTGAAGAAACTGAAGATGTCCAAGAAAGACAAAGATATGAAAGAGTGGCAGGATATGGTTTCCAAGATGAATAGCGCGACTAAAAGCGTGAAGATTGGGATTGTGGGCAAGTATTTTGGCACCGGCGAGTTTGTGCTGGAAGATTCATATATCTCGGTGATTGAAGCGGTCCGACATGCAGGCGGCGTGACGGGCTCTAAACCAGAGATTGTCTGGCTGAATTCGGAGCAATTTTCCGCCCAAGGCGGAAAATTGCGTGAGTTGGATCAGTATGACGGCATCATCGTTCCGGGAGGTTTCGGTAGCCGAGGGATTGAAGGCAAAATTTCGGTGATTCAATACTGTCGAGAAAATAAAATCCCATATTTTGGATTGTGCTATGGGATGCAGTTAATGGTTACCGAATTTGCTCGCAATGTAGCCGGGATGAAAAATGCTCATACTACTGAAATCAATCCAAAGACTCCGTATCCGGTGGTGGACATTATGCCAGAACAAAAAAAGAATCTGAAAGAGAAGAATTTTGGCGCGACCATGCGCTTAGGAGCCTATCCAGCAAATTTAGCTCCAGGCACTGTGGCATTTGAATCATATCAAGATCCAGCAAGCTATAAGCTAGAAGCTAGAAACTATAAGCTAATTCATGAAAGGCATCGCCATCGCTACGAAGTTAACCCGGAATATATCGAGAAAATAGAAAAAGCTGGCTTGGTGTTCTCTGGCACTTCGCCCGATAGACGGTTGATGGAGATCGCCGAATTACCTTCCTCCATTCATCCTTTCTTTCTTGGCACTCAATTTCACCCAGAACTAAAATCCCGCCCGCTTTCTCCACATCCACTTTTTGTGGCTTTCATCAGGGTGGCGATTGGAAAAAGTAAATAAAATTACACTTTCTACTATTTTTTACATATGTTCAACATCGTAGACAATAAAATTCTAATACCATAATAGCCACGGCCGTGGTTATTATGGTATTTAGGGTATTGTGTAATATTCATTACATTACATATTGAATCATTTTGATAAACAGACTGAATTTAGTAATAACATTATGATGACGGCCGTCTCCATTACGTTATTATGTACATATTACAATACGTATTAAAATATCTATACCCCTATCTAAGTTGCTTGATTTTGGGTCCGAAATAGGCTAGAATTATGCTCTGCCTGGATGATGACAAATGGCAGATTATGCTTACTTTATCTGACTATTTTCCCAAAAATACCGAATACTTCTACTCCTACCCGGTAGGAGATACTTTTTATTTTTACAATGCTGGAGATCCGGTGGATGACGAACTTATATCAGCGCGTCTTTTAGTTTGCGCTGGCGAGGATATCAAGGTGGTAGTCTATAACAGTATTTTAAAGGATGGGTCACTAAAGCTTCTGCGAGAGAATTCTGACATTTCTTTTGTCGGAGAGGACCAAATTATCCCTCTGCCAGAGACGATCAACGAAGATGTGTTAGGAAACGAAAGAAATGAAGTGATCACCGAAGCGTTGCTGGAGCGGACTTCTTCGGGAAATTTGATCATGGCCCAACCGATTTTAGATGAACGGTTGATCAATGATTATCAGATTGATCCGAAGCTCTCCATCTGGCTCAATGATAAAAAGAATCTGGATCAATATGTTCCTGCGTCCTTACTGCCAAAGAGATACGCTGAATTCGTCAACGGGAAAGATTTATTTGATTCTAAAATAAAATTGCCAATACCTTGCGTGGTAAAAATATCCGCCAGCAGTTCGGGCGAGGGGATCAGACTGTGTCTAACAAGAGAGGCTTTGGAGCAGGCCAAGGTTGATTTCAAAGAACGAACCGGGACGCTGTTCGTGGAGGAGCACATCTCATATACCCATAACATCGGTTTCCAATTTGGCATACCCTTCAACAAACCTCGCTTCTTTCCTTCGCACATCATCGGCTATAACCACCAAGTCACCGCCGCCGACGGTGAATTTTTAGGCGGGTTTATTTATGCCAAAGAATGGGACGCTAAAATCGAAGAAGTAAAAACCGTTCTAGAGACTGAGATCTTGCCGAAAATCCAAGAGAAGGATTGGTATGGAGTCGGCAGTTTCGATGTGCTGATCGATGCGGAAGGAAAATTTTATATAATTGACAGTAATTTCCGAACCACCGGTATGACCGCCTATGTTCTCTTAACCAAAAACAACCAGATTGGGAAGTCGATGATCAGTTTCACCGCCACTTTCAAGGGAACAGAAAAAGAATTTATCAAAAGAGTTCTATCGCTGAACCATGGTAAGAAAAAAATATTGACAATTATTTCCTTGACCAAGAAAGACGATGAATATCGGTTCAATGCCGCCCTGCTCTTTGATCAGAGAAAAGAATTGCCAGCTTTGGCCCTTAAATTGACCGACCAGGGAGTTAAATCAGTAGTTTTAGAAATGTTAAAAAAAGAAGCGTAATATGTCTAATATAAAATATCGAGAAGCCAAAAGTAGCGATTGGGACAGCATCAAGTTTATTATTTCCTTATATCCGAAAATATTAATGCAAGATCATCTCCCGAACTGGAGCAAATTCTTTGTGGCGGAGGCCGATGGGCGAGTGGTGGGCTGTGTGGCCATAGACATCTATTCCAAAAGAATCGGGGAAATCAGGAGTCTGGCGGTCTTACCCGACTATCAAGAGCAAGGCATCGGCACTCATCTAGTCGAGTTGTGCTTATCCAAAGCCAAAGCTAAAAGTGTTTCGGAAATCATCACCATCACCGGCACGGAGAAATTATTCCAAAAGTTCGGTTTTAGCACCTTCAACAACGAGCGAATAGCCTTGTTTAAGATCTTGTAAATTTAAAACCAAAATAGGCCAAAGTTCCGCCGACGATAAAAGCGATCCAGCTGGCCCAGACTGGGACCATAAAACTGCCAATCACTACTTCCCAGCCGGCGAGAGCTCGGCATAGGTGCAAGACTCCAACTATTAAAAAAATTACGCTCGAAATAATAAGGTATGTTTTTTGTTGCATATTGAATATTCCTCGCTATGGTTATATTAATAAGCTTGGAACTAATATAATTATAACTCTTTGTCGGAAGGTAGCAATACGTATTATAATACGTATTTAATTACGTAATAATTTTTCTTGTAAAATCGGCTTTTTTGGGGTATTCTACGACAGTAGATAAAGCATATTGCGGGATCGGCTAAGGGTAGGCCGTCGCTCTCTGAAAGCGAAAATTTTGGTTCGAATCCAAGTCCCGCAGCTTTTCGCAGAAGTTTGAGTTTATAAAAACAGACGAATCCAAGTCCCGCAGCATTTGTCAATTCAGCGGAAAGTCTGTATGATGTCTTTACGATGAAAAAAAATGTGCTTTGGATTTCTCTAATTTTCCTATTTTCGGCAACTATCGTGCTTTTTGTATTTCCTAAATTTTTAGGCAATGTTTCTTACGATCGAAACGAACAAAAAGCGAAGGCTGAAGGAAGCGAGGAGAACCAGAGCAAGTTTGTGATTAAAACCATTCCGCCCCTTGACGTGATCGCCTACGACCAAAAACTCCTGGAACTGGCTAATAATCCGCCTCCGAAACCGCCAGTTACTAAAGTTATCAAAGATCCAAAAACTGGAGTTGAAACGACCGTGATCATTCCGCCCAAACCAACTCCACCCTCCATTTGGCCAGTGAAGACCGTTTATCCAAAGGACGGAGCTCTCTTGCCATTCAACAGAATTGTCGCTTATTACGGGAATTTATATTCAACTCGCATGGGAGTCTTAGGCCAATACCCAGAAGATGAAATGCTAGGGCGGCTCGATGTAGAAGTGAAAAAATGGGAAGAGGCAGATCTGGAGACTAGGGTGGTGCCGGCGCTACACTACATTGCCGTGGTGGCGCAGGATAGTCCTGGTTTTGATGGTAAATACCGAGCTCGGATGCCGGACTCGGAAATAGAAAAAGTTTTGGCAATGGCGGATAAAATAAATGGAATAGTTTTTCTGGACTTGCAGGTCGGGTTTAGCACCGTCGAAGTAGAGCTGCCAAGATTTGAAAAATATCTTAAGTTACCGAATGTGCATTTAGGGTTAGATCCGGAGTTCTCGATGAAGGGCGGTATCCGGCCGGGGAAGGCAGTAGGCACCTTTGATGCGGCGGATATAAATTTCACCGCTGATTTTTTGGCTAAAGTGGTCAAAGAAAATAATTTGACGCCGAAGATTCTAGTGGTACACCGCTATACTCAAAAGATGGTAACAAATTATGAAGAAATAAAACTTCTGCCGGAAGTGCAGATTGTCATGAATATGGACGGTTTTGGCGGAATGGAAAAAAAAATCGGCACCTATCAGAGCTTTATTTATTCGGAACCGGTTCAATTTGCCGGATTTAAATTATTTTATAGGAATGATGTTGCAACTCCCGGGACTAGCCTGATGACACCGAGCGATTTGCTCAAATTGCGCCCGCGACCTATTTATATCCAATACCAATAGTGTTATAATATTCTTATTATGAAGAACACATATATTTCAATTATAGTTTTAGTTATTTTAGTAGCCGGAGCAGTGTTTATCCTTGCAATAGGCAAAAAAGCTGAAGCGCCTTGGTCAAATGTATCTAATGTAGAGACGCCACTTATCGGAGCTGTAAAAGAATTTACCGTTACTGGCAAGAATTTCTCTTTTACACCGTCACTTATAAACGTGAAGAAGGGGGATAGGGTTAAGATAACTTTTAAAAATGAAAGCGGTTTTCATGATTTTAGGATTGATGAGTTTGGAATTGCGACCCCACAAAAACAATCTCCAGATACGGAGGTCTTGGAATTTATCGTCAACGAAGCCGGCAGCTTCGAATATTATTGCTCGGTCGGCACGCATCGGCAAATGGGCATGAAAGGGACACTCGTAGTCGAAAGTTCATAAAGTTATAAAGTAAAAAATGGATCCAAAAGAAAATAAAGGGTGGCGCGAGGTAAAATACAGTCAAAAATTCCGGAATGCTTTTCGGGGTTTGTATGTTATTTCTAAGACCACCAGACATTTGTTTATTCATATAATCTCAGCCATAGTAGTTATAATTTTTGGGTTTTATTTTCATATTTCTGGTCTGGAATGGATCGCTCTAGTTTTTGCGATTGGTTTTGTGTTGGTGACCGAAGCCTTGAATACTGCGATTGAAATAGATATAGATCTCACTTCTCCGGAATATCATCCTTATGCCCGAGATACGAAAGATGTAGCTGCGGCGGCTGTACTTTTGGCTGTATTTACCGCAGTCATTATGGGGTTCATAATCTTTTTGCCAAGGATTTTAAACATGATATAATTCCCAAATGGATAAAAACGCTAAAATTTTTCTTTCGGTGATGGGGATTCTTATTGTAGGAGTTATTGGCACCGTCATAGTCAGATCGAGTGGCGATAATGTGCCTTCGGGACCTGGCAAGTATGATGAGTTCGCTACCTGTCTCAAGGATAAAGGCGCGGTATTTTACGGAGCTTTCTGGTGTACGCATTGCCAAGCGCAGAAAAAACTTTTTGGCTCATCGGTGAAGTTACTGCCTTATGTCGAATGCTCTACCGCCAATGGTCAGGCTCAAACCCAAGAGTGCATCAATAAAAACATCGCCAGGTATCCGACCTGGGAATTCGTCGATGGTTCGCGACTAAATGGAGAGATACCGCTTTCGCAACTGGCCGAAAAAACCAGCTGTGTCTTGCCTCAATAAAATCATGAATCCTGAAGCAGTCCATTATCTGAATGTTTTTCTGGGATTAGGAGCGATTATTCTCCAAATTTTATCTGTTATCGCTCTTTTCTTGCTTTTCTTCCGATCTAAAGAAAAAAACAGAAATTTCTATTTAGATTTCATCGAGAAGCATTTTCTGACTCTAGGTTTTATTCTTTCACTTTCAGCCGCGCTCTTTTCTCTCATTTATTCAGAGATAGTCGGTTTTATCCCTTGTTCTCTGTGTTGGTATCAGAGAATCTTTTTGTTTCCATTAGTTTTTATTTTTGGATCAGCCCTTTGGTATAAAGATAGGAAAATCATAAGATATACTCTGCCTTTGATTTGTGTTGGTTTTATAATTTCTATCTATCAAAATTTTGGATATTACTTCGGAAATAGTTCCAATCTGCCTTGTGATGCCTCGGGCGTATCTTGTTACCAGCAGTTGATTAGTGAATTTGGCGGATATATTTCAATTCCAATGCTGGCGCTGACGGCATTTTTCGCGCTTCTGACTTTATTGGCGGTAGCTCATTTTTATCCCAAGCATAAAATAGATTAGGGGTTATCCACATTTTTACTCCACGCTATAGCTCATTAGAAAAGGTTACCAAGGAGTCAATCTCTCTTGTTGCCGAATCGTTGCTGAATATCATATACTTTTTTCAACCTCTTTGCCATTTCTTGTTTCAAAATGAGCGGGTTTAATTTGGAATGTTCTTGTCGTAGTTTTTCTTTGTTTTCTTGCGAAACACTCGAATGTTCCATGGACTAGCTAGGACTAGCTAGGACAGTCCTTGCTAGTATGCTAGTACTGTCCTTGCTAGTATGTTATACTCTTAACATGTTACGAAAAGATCCATTCATCACGGGTGAGTACTATCATCTTTGGAACAGGGGAATAGATAAAAGAGTTATTTTTAAATTAAAAAAAGATTATGAAAGATTCATGATGCTTTTGTATGTTGCAAATGATGAAGATGCAATAAAACTTGATAATCAAATAAATATCCTTCACCAAAGCTATGAAGAAATAATGGTGATTGAAAAAGGAAAACCACTTGTTTCTATTGGCGTTTGGTGTTTGATGACAAATCATTTTCATTTACTGGTTCGTCAAGAAGTGGATGGAGGGATCACAAAGTTTATGAGAAAATTAGGCACTGGTTATTCCATGTTTTTTAATATTAAATATCAAAGACAAGGAGGTCTTTTTGGTGGACCTTTTAAATCAAGATGTATAAAAACTGATGATAATTACATGAGGCAATTATTTGGATATATTCATTTGAATCCACTTGATATAAAATTTTCTGGATGGGAAAAGTTGATAGACAAGAAACATCCAAATCCAAAAGAATGGAAAGATTTTTTAGAAAATTATCGTTATTCGAGCTATCAGGATTATATTGGCATAAAACGTCCGGAGGGGAATATCTTAAATAAAGATGCTTTTCCGGAATATTTTAGAGAAGATAATTCTTTTCAAGATTTCATTGATGGTTATTTGTCATTTGATTTGACGAAGTAACTTTTCGCAAGGACAGTCCTTGCGAAAATCTGCGAAAATCAAGGGTGGTTTTCGTTTTTGCGATGCTGTGTGATATGATGGGGGTATGATTACGTTTGATCAAACACAAAAAAAGGCGCTTATTGAGCTAGCGAATAAATACGAGTTAAAACTAGTTATCCTTTTTGGTTCGCAAGTAAGTGGGCGAATACATCAGGAAAGTGATTTTGATGTCGCTTACTTCTCCGAGAAAGAGCTGTCTCTGGAAGAAGAAAGCGGGTTTATGTATGGCTTGATGCCTATTTTAAAGATTAGGGATGAAAGACTTGTTAATATTGTGGATATGAAAACTGCTGGACCGCTTATGTTGTATTCTGTTACCAGCAAAGGACGAGTTCTTTTTGAACGAAAACCATCATTTTTTCTCTCATTGAAACTCTATGCTTGGAAAGTTTTTGTTGATACACAATCATTTAGGGATAATTATTTTAGAATTGTAAAAAAACGTATTCAAGCAATGTAAATGTAAATATATGGATATATTAAAAACAAAAATTAAGCTTATTTCTGAAAACTTGCCGGAGTTGAAAAATACCTTACCTAATTCATTTGAAGAATTTCAGCGGAACAGTATTTTTCGATCAGCCTCCGAACGATACTTTCAACTGATTGTGGATTCGATTATTGATTGCAACCAAATTCTTATAGAACAAAATAATTTAGAAGTTGGGGAGACATATCTTAAAACTTTTACTAATTTGATCGGGAAGTCAATTTTTCCTGATGATCTATTAAAGAAATTAGCTAATTGTGTGAGTACTAGAAATGCGATAGTTCATCGCTATGAAAATATTCAATTGAAAAGAGAATTTGAAGATATACACCTTTTTTTACCTTTAATTGAAGAGTATTTGAAAATTATTTCAGGTAAATATTTATGAGTATGCAAAAAAATATTATTATCATAGTTGGTGTTTTGGTGGTTATCGCAAGTATTTGGTTTTTAACAAGCAATACAAGAGAACCAAAGATTATTAACTCAATTGACAATCAACCCGCATCAGCAATTAAATCTGAACTAACCCAAGAAATTAACAAAATGACAACTGCAACATTAAAAACAAATAAAGGAGAAATCACGATTGAGTTCTTTGACGCACAGGCTCCAAAAACGGTGGCCAATTTTACTAAGCTTGCGAAAGATGGCTTCTATGATGGAGTAAAATTTCACCGAGTGATCAAAGGTTTCATGATCCAAGGAGGAGATCCGCTGACCAAGGATGATTCCAAGATGGCTTTCTGGGGCACCGGAGATCCCGGCTATAAGTTTGCGGATGAGATAGACCCAAAGTCGGATTTATATACCAAAACAGGTTACGCAAAGGGAATCGTGGCTATGGCAAACAGCGGACCAGACACCAACGGCAGTCAATTTTTCATCATGACCGAGAATTATCCGTTACCGCCTCTTTACACGATTTTCGGCAAAGTAATTTCCGGCCAGGATGTGGTGGATAAGATCGACAATGTTCAAACGAACACAGGGGATAGGCCAATAAACCCAGTGGTTATAGAAAGTATTTCGTTAAAATAGTTTTTTTTAACCCTTATTTTATAAGGCTTTAAAAAGATATTAACACCTAACTATTTTGAGTAATTGACTTTTTACGCAATAAGATATAACATTATTGTTATAATTGGTCGATTAAATTATGAATAGAAATAAAGTTAAAATTGAGATATGGGGGGATAATACTGGTTTTTCTCCATATATCGATACTTTCAAATCTATCAAAGATGAGCGTACAAAAGACAGAATAATAAAAAGAAATAGGTTTTTTGAGAAACTTGAGTTTGGACAGTTAACAAGAAGTCGTGACCAAATGGAGAAAGTGAAAGTAAGAGGATTAAAAGAGTTATGGGAATTAAAATATCTAATTACCCCACCATTTAGAGCCGTGTGTTTCATTTGGAATGACAAACTTGTTCTGTTGATGTTAATGGCTGGTAGTGGTAGTGATGGCTTTCTAACTCGTTTTGTAAATAATAAGGCATCAACAATTCGTCGAATGATAGAAAGTTGGAAAAATAATAATAATAAAAAATAAAAATATGAATCTCGATCAATTTGAGAATAAAGTAAAAAAGAATAGTAAAGAACTTAAGCGTGATTTTAGATTTGAGGTTGCCAATCTGATTACTGAGGCCAGATATCACTATAAACTTACGCAGGCACAACTAGCAAAAAAAGTAGGTACTCAACAGCCAAGTATTGCTAGAATAGAAAGTGGTACTACTTTACCTAGTTTAAGTTTCTTAGAGCGTCTAGCTGATTCTATCGGTACCTATATTACCGCACCTCAATTTGGATTTATGAAAAAAGATATTTTAAAGGAAGAAATATTAGAGTCGAAATTAAATACAGGGAGTGAATTTGTATCCCCTTATTATGATAATGTATCTGGAGTTATTAATAACTAATTAAATTAAAACCATGATAGATCCAAAAAAAGTAAATATGAATGAATTACCAAAGAAGTTTGTAGATGGCGCTATCGGCGCTTACGGCAAGGAAATTTTTTCTTTTGCTCTAACTTCAGGGAATAATCTAGATTCTTTCGCTACGACACCTCAAGTGATGAAAAGTATATCTATCTGGATAAACGGACAAGTTCAGAATTACGAAAAAGTATTTGGTGAAATTGATATGACTGTCCCAAAAATAAGTAGCCCTTTGCAAATGGCAGATCTAAAGAAGCCAAAGGATGGCAAATAAAATAGTGTATAATTAATACTTATTAATAATTTTAAACTAAAGCCATGATTTATTTATTTGTTTTAGGAAGAATATTATTAGGGGGCTATTTCATCAAAAGTGGCTATAACCATTTCAAGAATCTTGGCGCGCTCTCGGGTTATGCCCAATCCAAAAAAGTTCCTACACCAAGGCAGGCTGTGATAGTGACTGGGTTGATGATGTTTTTAGGTGGATTAGGCATACTTTTAGGTGTTTACGTCCAAATTGCCGTACTCCTGATTTCATTATTCTTGCTCGGCACGCTTGTTTGGATGCATAGATATTGGGAAGTTTCTGATCCGATGGCTCGCATGAGTGAGCAGGTTAATTTTTATAAAAATTTAGGTCTTTTGGGCGCGGTGCTGATGTTGCTGGCCATCCCTCTGCCTTGGGCGCTGTCTTTAGGAATGTAATGTCTAAGCAAACGAGAATAATGGTCTTCGGAACTTTTGACGGACTGCATCCGGGGCATTTGGATTTTTTCAAACAAGCTCGAAAATTGGCCGGAAAGACCTTGCAGCCTTTCTTGATCGTTTCCATAGCTCGAGACAAAAATGTAAAACGAATCAAAGGAGAACTGCCACTGCTTGACGAGAAAAAAAGGATGGCTCTGGTTAAAAATTCCCATCTGATAGACAAAGTGGTGCTTTCCGGTCTTCGCAATCATATACCCCATATTTTGAAAGAAAATCCGGATATTATCGCTTTAGGCTACGACCAGAGGGATTATATTCAGAATCTAAAAAAAGATTTGAGAAACGTGAAAATAACGCGCCTGAAGTCTTACAAAGAGAAAATATATAAAAATAGACTGCTTAAAAATCAAGTTTCTCAAAAGCGAGCCGCACCGATTCTTTTTCATCCGGAAACATGGCGATAATGTTTTTATCCGTTACACCAATTTCTTTATTGAGTGTTCGAAGATCAACAATCTTATCAACTTGATTGCTTTGAATCAATTTAAATCCACCAAAGGAGGGGCTTTTGGAACGGCTGAACAGTATGTTCAAAATATTTTTTTCAACGATGGCGCCATAGGTAATGGTCTGTTTTTCTGGAGTTTCGAAGTTGACTAATTCTTGTAATTTTCCAGTTCGAAACAAATTTTCCACCACCGGTCGCATTTCATTTCCCAGTTCTTCTTCAGTTTCTCTAAATAGCGCCTGCATAAAGTCTTCGCCTTGTTCTAGTCCGCCATGGACTGTCACTTGGCACGCGCCAGGATATGATTCCGGCATGTTTTTTTCCTTATCCCATTTTCCTCGAACCTGCAATATTGCCGAGAGCTCACCGGTAGCGTCTCGGCTTAAAAGTTGCAAACCAACAGCTTTTTTCTTCCCTTTATCATTTGTCATATTAAATATCCCTCCTTTCAATCGTAGAAGCGAGATAAACTCCTGCGAGCATCAGGATGCCAAGGACTAGGTAGATATAATTGAAAGCTGGAGCGAAAGTGAAGATTAAAAAAGCGACCAGGGGAGCGAGAATGTAGGCCACCGGGGTGGCGTTGCGATATATGCCGATAAACTCATCATTTTCTGGAGCAATATGCTTGAAGAAATATACATCACTCATAATCTCAATGGTGGAGGCGCCGACTCGGGTGATAAAAAGGAGCAGCGCCCAGATCCAAACTTTTGACTCCTGGATAAAAAATAGAGACAGGGTAGAAATCGCTACTAAAATAAAACCATAAATCAGCATCTTTCTTTCGCCTATTTTATCCGAGTATTTTCCAAGGAAAAAAGGCAGAATCACGAACGGCGTGAGCATAATGGTAAAAATAAGTCCGATCTCGCTCCAAGTAAAGCCCAGGTGAGTATTCAGGTAGATGGGCGTATAGATCACCATAAAAGCAAAGAAAAATTGCAGGAGAAAGTTTATCTTATAAGCGCTAATTAAATTTTTATTTTTAAAAAATATTTTAAGGGATTTTAATATTGGCGCGCGGTCGTATTTTGGATCTGGAAGATTTTTTAGAGATACGAATGAAATGAAAAAGAAAATGGTCATTACCGCAAAAGAGATAAAATACAGGAAGGAAAAAGAAAAATTAGAAAGAATTGCCCCAGAGAAACTCTGGGCGATGACCCAGGCCACCGAGATGATCGTAATATAAAGTCCGCGGATTTTCCCCACTCCATTATTTTTGGAAAATATTTCTAAAATTTCGTCCAAGGAAAAGACAATCAGGGTATTTAAAGTGAGGTAAACAATGAAAATTGGAATTATAAGCCAGAGACCTTCGAATATTGATAGTACAAACAAAGAAATTGCATTCAAACCAGCAGACCAAAGCAAAAATTTATCACTGCCAATTTTTATCAGGATTTTAGGTACGATTAAGAGTGCGAGAATGCAAACAATAAATCCCAAGGTATACACCAATCCAACATCTTTTTCTCCTAATGCCGTCAAAAGAAAGCTGGAATTAATATAAGCCGTCAGCGCCAGGTGTAAAGAAAATAAAAATCCCAAAAAGAAAATACTTTTCATACACTTAATATGACCGGTATCACTAAAGGCCTCTTTTCGGTTTTTTGGTATAAGAATTTCGAGACGGTTTCTCCTAGATTGGCTTTGATCTGGTCAAAGTCGATCGGGCTTCCTCCGAATTGGCGGGTAGGTATTCTCGCTGTTCCTTCTTCTACTGATTTTTTTATTATAATTCTTACTTGGCGCAAAAGCTCCTGGTTTTCTTTGAGATACACGAATCCGCGGGAGATGAGGTCGGGAGACTTTTTCAATTTGCCGGTTTTTTGATCCAAGAGGGTGATAATGACGAACATGCCGTCCTGCGAGAGCATTTGGCGATCGCGAATCACGATGTCCTGGGCATCGCCGACAGAAGTTCCGTCTACCATCATGAGCCCCGAAGGCGCTTTCTCTTTACGCAGAATCATTTTTTGCTCATCTGGAGATATTTCGATGATTGAACCGTTATCCGGAACAATAATATTTTCTTCCGACATGCCGAGATCCATCGCCAGTTCCTTGTGGAGTACTAGGCGATAGTGGTTGCCATGGATCGGAATAAAGAATTTTGGATGAGTTTTGCGGTGTAGCCATTTTACGTCTTCCTGGTTACCGTGTCCGGTCGCATGCACGAAATCCTCCCCGGCGGTGCGGTAGCTGATGATACGAGCGCCTTGTCGAGTCAACCCGTCTTTCATCTTTTCCACCGCTCTTTCGTTCCCTGGAACGATCGAGGCCGAGAGGATGATGGTGTCGCCTTTATGTATTTTAAATTTGGTATGAGATTTATTGGCTACCCGGTTCAGCGAGGCGTATTCTTCGCCTTGGGCTCCGGTCATCAACACCACAATTTTATTTGGCGGGTAATTGTCCGCTTCCTCGATTCCGATGATAGTGTCTTTTTTAGGATGGAACAAATCCGCTTCGATCGCAACGTCAATGTTGGTTTTCATTGAGCGACCGTCAATGGCTATTTTTTTACCTAAAGTTTCGGCGAATTTTACCACATGCGCCAAGCGGGTAATATGCGAAGCAAAAGCGGCGATAATTATCCGACCCGATACTTTTCGGATCAAATTTTCTAGTCCCTGGTGCACTTTTATCTCTGGCAAGGAAAAGCCTTCGTTTTCAATGTTGGTGGAATCTGTCATCAAAAGAAGCACTTTGGCTTTGTCGAAAATAGCGTATTCTTTTTCTTCTTCTTTAGAAACGATTCCATCTACCTGATCAAGCTTATAATCTCCCGGAGTGACGATCCAGCCGTGTTCGGTTTCGACGATTATGCCCATTGAGTCCGGAATGGTATGAGTGACCCCGAAAAATCTTACTTTTAGTTTTCCGCAAGTAATCACTGAATCCTTTTCCACGATGTTTTCTTTCATTGCCGGCAAATGCGGGAATTCTGCCTGGCGCTTGCGCATCATCAAAATAGAAAGATTTCTGGAATAAACCGGAGGATTGCCTATGCGAGAAAGCACTAAAGGCACTCCGCCGATGTGGTCCAGATGTCCATGCGTGATGATTAGAGCCCGGATTTTATCCTTGCGTTCTTCCAAGTAAGTGGTATTGGGTATGACATAATCCACTCCGGGGGTCGCTTCGTTCGAAAAATGCATACCAGCATCAATAACAACGATATCTTCCCCGATTTCTATCGCGGTCATATTTTTGCCGATTTCTTCCACTCCGCCAAGCGGAATAATGCGGATCACGCCTTTCTCCGGCGATGGAATTTTGCCAATAGAAGAGTTTAATTGAGCTTTGTCGGAGAATCGGGGCGCTCGTCCGCCTCGCCCGAATCTCTTTTTCGAGTATTGATAGGTTGAACTTTTAATTTGCTTTGGAACGGTCGTTCGGACCGGTGTTTTCTTATCATCAACGCTGACAGCGCTGAAAGATAGTCTTTGTCTCTTAATCATTTTGTTTATTCATTAATAATAATAATTATCTAGCAAATATTTTCCAAACTTTTTCAGTTTCTGTGTACCATAAATTTGCATTCAGATAATAATCAGATGGCGCGATAATGTTGCTTACTTTTGAGCCTTTAAGATTTTTTGAAACTGTGTATATATAGTCGGGACTGTACAAAAAAACAGCCGGCATGTCTTTTTTAATTTCTTCAAAAAATTGGATATATTTTTTAATTCTAGATTGTTTATCGACGGTAACAAATGCATCCTCTAGAATTTTATCAACTTTAGCATTAGTGTACATAGCGACATTAAGTCCAGGATCTTTTCTCTGCGAAGAGTGCCAGAAAGCAAACAGGTCAGAATCATTATTTATAATTTCTCCAAATAGTAGAGCTTCATATTTGCGTGGACGAATTACATTTTGCTTCAAATCTCCATTTTCAAAAGTTTTTATCTCAATTTTTACACCGATGGCTGCCAGATCCTGCTTTATTAGCTCGGCGGTCTTAATTAGTTCCGGAACGTTGCCGGTGGAAATAGAGAACTCCAGTTTGATGATTGTCTTCTTTTTTCCCTCGGTCTTTGTTTTTTCCAAAAATCCGTCCGTATTTTTTTGCCAGCCAGCTTTCAATAGATCACTTTGCGCTTTTTGCAATAAATCCGTTCGAGTAGCATTCTTTTCGCTTTCCAACGTCTGGTATTCTACCATATGCGGCGGTATCGGGCTCCCGATCACAGTTCCATATCCGAGCAACACTTCTTTCACAATTTTATCCTTGTCGATAGCTTCATCGATGGCCTTGATGACATTTTTATCAATAAAAAGCTGGTTTTGATTTTGATTGAAAAAAAGTCCAAATACTCTTGGCAAGACCGAGGACTCAATTTGAAAGTTTTTTGCTTTTAAAACTTGTGCATTAAAAGGGGTGATCGAGCTGATCTGATCTACCTCTCCATCCATCAAAGCTTTCATCATATCATTTTCGTTTTTATAAAAATACAAGCTTATATTTTTGATATATGGTTCGCCTAAGATAAATTTTTTAAAAGGTATCAGATTATAATAATCGATAACTCCCGAGGCTTGTTTGCTGGAGGAACTGACCATATACGAACCGCTTCCGACAGGACTGGTATTGGCATTATTAAGTTCCAGCGGGGTGTTGTTCCACAAATGGGCAGGCATGATGCCGAGAGTCGTATTTTCCAAAAATGAGGCATAAGGCTGGCGCAAAGTGAACTTGATTGTTTTTTGATCTATTTTCTCCACATTGACGCCAATCCAGTGTACTTTGCGCGGACTTTCGATGATGGAGTCTTTGATTTTATCGATGGTAAATAATACATCGTCCGCGGTCAGGGGTTTGCCATCTTGAAAATATAAATTGTCTTTTAAGGTGAAAGTGTAAGTTAAGCCGTTGTCGGACATCTCATATTTTTCAGCCAAGTCTGGAATCAAGTTGCCGTCGCTGTTTTTCCGCAAGAGTCCGGAATAAATTAAGGAAGCTAAGTTGAGGTCGGTTTCGGAGTTCCCAATTACCGGATTGATAAAACGGGGGGTTCCGACGATACCGATAGAAAGCGTTCCTCCGCGTAGCGGTATCGGCACCATAAAAGATTTGTTAATATTTTGAAGAATTAAGGTGGTACTTAAAATTAGCACAGCCAAAAGTCCGAAGAAAACAATTCTTTCTCTTTTCGAGAAGGAAGAAAAAACCGAGTTGATTTGTGCTTTTGAAGGCAATTTTAAATTGGGCATTAGCTATGAGCTTTGATTATTATACTGAGCAACGCAAACAAGGCAAAGAAAACTCCGCAAACAATGGACAAATAAAAAAGAAACTTCTCAAAACCGCGACGAGTATGGTGAAAGCCACCGGTGTCGCTACCGCCTAAGGCGCCACCTACTCCAGCTGAAGACTGTTGGAGTAAAATAGCTGCGACTAGCACTACACTAAGGACGATCTGCGCATAGGGCAGAATTTGGGATACTGCATACATACAGAAATTATTGCATAACGGAGTTAAAAATGCAAATATATAAGTGTGAAAAAAATCCTAAAAATCTTAATTCCTCTCGCTATTTTAGGCATTCTCTGGTATCAGTTTGGCGACTTGATTCGCGCCTGGTTCTTGCCTTGTCGGGAGCCTATTGCCTACACGCTCGGCATTTTTGATACCAAATTCGGCATTTCTAAGAGCTATTTCCTAGATGCGGTCCAAGAAGCAGAAATGATCTGGGAAAAGCCCTTCGAAAAGGAATTGTTTGTTTATAAAGCAGACAGCAAAGCCGACACGCTCAAAATCAACCTAGTCTATGATTACCGTCAGCAAGCGACCAGTAAGCTAGCGGATATTGGCATCATCGTCAAAGATAACCGCGCCTCGTATGACAGTTTGAAAATAAAATTTACCGAATTGAAAAAAGATTATGAAATCGAATTAAAGAATTTTAACCAAGATGTGCAAGCTTTCAATAAAGGAGATAGAAATAACCAAGCTGAATTTAATAGATTGCAGGAAGAACAAAAAAATCTAAAAACTAAAGTAGAGGAGATCAATGCTATGGTGGTGGTCTTGAATCGGCTGGTGGCCACCTTGAACCTTTCCGTCGAGACCTACAACACCGTCGGCGCTACGCGCGGGGAATCATTCGAAGAGGGGGTTTATGTGCAGGAAGGTCTGAGCCGGGAGATAGATATCTATGAATTCAGCAGTCGAGAAAAACTGGTACGGGTCTTGGCGCATGAGCTCGGGCACGCTCTAGGCCTCGATCACGTCAATGACTCGCAAGCGATCATGTATGAGCTTAATCAGGGCAATAATAAAACTTTGACTGAAGCCGACCTCGAGGCGCTGAAAACTAGGTGCGGGTTGAAATAAAAATATATCCACCCCTCAAGAGGGGAATAGATAGTAATACTATAATAGCAACGGTCGTGGTTATTGTGGTGTTGCTAAATTTTATCTATTCATCAATATAAAAAGAGAAGACCCGACGCGAACGTCGGATTTCTCCTGTTCGGTCGGGTCTAAAATGATTCACCACAGTTTAGGCATTTGCGCATGTTTCCGTTTTTAACCCCTACAGTGCCACATTTTGGACATTCTTCAGGAGCTCCTGGAAACATTGGATGTGGAGTAGGCTCGATGCGGAGTATAACCGCAGGAGGAGGACCTCCATAGCTTTGGCCGACAGTAGCCGGCGTGGGGGGCGGTGTAGCTTTGATGTAGGCCGACGTAGCCAAGACTCCTTGGACATATTTCGCGAATTCTTCCTTGCTGTCGTTGAGACCGAAAACATGCACCTGAGGGGATTTCGGCACATCTCCCTCTTCTCCAGGTTTCGTTAGAATGAAAAAGTGAGAGCAAGGGAATTTGGGTGCGAGGTAGCTCCAGATTGCCTTTCCCATCTCGAGTCCATTCCGGCATTGTTCCGGTGGAATCATTCCAATTCCCGAAATTGTGCTGTGTGTGTCCAAGGGAGTGACAAACGCGTCAATCCCATTTACATGTTCTTCAGCAAACCTAAGGGCAGCTTCAATTACAAACATCCTGACGTCGTGCGTTCCAAGCTTGTTAAGTGCTCTGGCGCATTCCACGTCAAGTGCTTCGTTAAGATAGCCGATGACAACAATGAATTTTTTCATAAAGAGACTGGTTGGTTTTTGTTTTCGATGAGAAACCGGCCCAGCAGGGACGGCATCTCGAACGAGTTTGTTTATCGGAATAATGCCATATGTTGCTTGGAAAATCAAGGGAAAAATAATACGTATTACAATACTTACACAAATTACTTTGACTCCAAATCATTCCAGACGATAAGTTTCCATTCGTTTCTTTTTAGGAGGTGAGTGGTGTAGGAGCAGATGGCCATACTGGCATTGTTGATCAGATTGTGATAACTCAGATTATTATATTGCGAAGCCGTGAGCGTGTCGCCGAGGAGCATATAGGAAACTACCATCTTCAAGAAGATGCCATGGGTGACCATAATGATCCGCTCTTCCGAACGGTCGGCGATGTAGGCCAATAATTTTTTGGCTCGCTCTTTGAGATCGACGAAATTTTCTTCATCGGCGTAGCGGAAGTTGTCATCGTGAAAGCTTTTATCCATCTGATCGACGATCTGCCTCACTTCTCGTTCACTGCCTTCGTGTCCGACGATAGCGGTCGGGTTGCGTCGCTCGACTAAAAGATTGGAATATTCCACGCCCATCTGCAATTCTTTAGCAATAATCTCGGCGGTTTCCTTGGTGCGCTCATAGGGACTGGCGATAATAATCTGCGGACAGCCGACGTATTTCGGAAATCGTTTGGCGGTCGCGAGCGCTTGGGCTCGACCTTTTTCGCTCAGGGACCCTTCCGGGCCTTGGCGGATATTTTTGGCGTTGTCTTCGGTTTCGCCGTGTCGGACGAAATAAATTATTTTGGTTGCCATAGTGGTATTTTACCATATTTTTGTGATATATTTAATAAAGTTCGTATTGTGAACGGACATCATCATACTAGTAAGCTGATAGTCGTGGATATATGAAAAATTTGCCAATCGATCTGAATATCTTTCCCTTCTATAAGCGAGAACAAGTAAGGGGGCGAACCATTCGAAATCGTTGCGGGCGGGACTTTCTCTTTTACTCCTTGGCTTATTATTTTCCTGATAAATTCGGCCTAGGTAGATTGACGGCTTATGAGCTGGAACATCATGGGTATTTTGGAGTATCTGTGCCGGCATATCTGGCTTGGACGCAAATTCAATTTTTGCGAGCGCCAAAATATTTGAAAGAATTAGGGCTACAAATTGTCATAAACGACCGCCCGATAAATTCTTTTTCAGATTTTGTGCGAGCCATTCTTTTTAGCCGGATGGATTACAAAAAGGCGATAAGCGATATTGAGAAGACAATTGATAGGAGTGAAGTGGCAGGGATAGATATTGCTGTCGGCTTCGGGGGATTACTGGACCATGTTTCGTTTGTGCATGGTTATGATACTGACAATCTGTATACTTTTGAGACGACCAAAACTCCAATTCAATTTGAAAGTATAGACAAAAATCATCCGCAGGTGATGCGATTACCAAAAAGAGAAATTCAAAAAAGATGGACTCGTTTCGGACGAGTTTGGAATGTGAAAACGACAAAGAATTAAGCTTGCGAATTGGTTTGTTATGATGTAGTATAAATATTATTACAAAATATTTAAGTATATATTTATGGAATTCATAATATACGCCCTTGTTTTCTTGGTCATCACCAGCATCCGCCAGATAAACCAGTATCAAAGGGGGGTCAAGTTTACCTTTGGTAAATTCACTTCCATTATGGAGCCGGGCTGGAGGATAGTTTGGCCGGTGATTCAAAGCTATCAAAAAGTAGATGTGCGGACCAAGGCTGTAGATGTCCCGGATCAGAATGCCATTACCAGAGACAACGTTTCGGTAAAAGTGAACGCCGTTATTTATTACAAAGTCAGCGATGCGGACAAAGCCATCATCGAAGTGGAAGACTTCCAATACGCCATATCCCAATACGCCCAAACCACGATGAGGAACATCGTCGGCGAAGTGACCCTCGACGAGCTTCTTTCGAGCAGAGACAAGATCGCCGACCGTATCCGGGAGATAGTCGACAAAGAGACGGACGCGTGGGGACTCAAAGTGCAAAATGTCGAGCTCAAGGATGTGAGTTTGCCGCCGGACTTGGAGCGAACCATCGGCAAGCAGGCTGAAGCCGAAAGAGAGAAGCGGGCGGTCATCATCAATTCCGAAGGCGAGCTCGCCGCTTCCCAAAATATCGCCAAAGCGGCGGCGATGCTCACCAGTTCGCCGGGAGCTCTTCACTTGCGAACCCTGCAGTCCATCAACGACATATCTTCCGATCAGAGCAACACCGTCGTTTATATGATCCCGATCGAAGCCCTGAAAGCTCTGGAAGGTTTTGCTAAAAAATAAATATATTATTTAAAAATGTTTCAGAATTTCTTGCTAAAAAAAATGCTGCGGGGGAAGGGCGTGCCGGAGGCGCAGATAGATATGTTTATTCGTATGATTGAGAAAAATCCCGAGCTTTTTAAGAGTATTGCCAGTGAAATAGAAGAGAAAGTAAAAAGTGGCATGAGCCAAACCGATGCCAGCATCCAGGTGATGAAGAAATATGAAGAGGAACTCAAGAAATTGACCTAAAAAGCTTGCATTGCGGATTTTTAGCCTACTTGACAATTACTTGACAATTGAATATAGATTAGTTTACAATAGACTTGCTTATGACAAACAAGGAAAAGATACTACAATTAATCAATAAAGAGGGCAGGATCACTTCGAGTGAAATAACCAAGGCAGTCAGTGTTTCTCGTCAATACGTGAATATGGTAATATCTGACCTTATTGCCGAAAAACAAGTAATTAAACTTGGGGGCACCCGTAATGCTTTTTATGTATCTAAAGATTACATAAAAAATCATCCTGAAGTAGTGCCTACAGTACTTAAAAAGTCTTACAAAAATCAGGCATTAGAAGAACACAAGATTCTACTCGAAATAGAAGATAAATTTCCTCGCATTGCAGAACTTCCAGAAAATATTAAAAGTATTTTCACTTTTGCTTTTTCAGAAATGTTCAATAATGCTATTGAACATTCGCAATCTAAATCTATTTCAATCGAGGTATCCGTCCGTGACAAAGATCTTTCTTTTATTGTGAGCGACTCTGGTGTTGGTGTTTTTCGTAACATAATGAAAAAGAAAAATCTAAAATCCGAAATAGAAGCAATTCAAGATCTTTTAAAAGGTAAAACAACAACCATGCCTAAATCTCACTCTGGTGAAGGAATTTTCTTTACGTCTAAGGCTGGTGATGTATTTATACTTGAGAGTTTCGGGTATAAATTGGCTGTGAATACAGTTAAGTCAGATGTTTCTATTCATCGAATGTCTGTTAAAAAAAGAGGAACAAGAGTGGTTTTTAGAATTAATACTAATTCCAGTCGTCATTTAAACGATGTATTTAAAAAATATACTAACTTAGCTAAAGAGGGGGACTATGGTTTTGATAAAACCGAGATACGGGTCAAATTATTTACTACCGGTGGCGTTCATATCTCTCGTTCACAAGCTCGCAGAGTACTCGTGGGTTTGGAGAAATTTAAAATTGTTCTTTTTGATTATGAAAAAGTACCAATGGTGGGGCAGGCCTTCGCTGATGAAATTTACAGAGTTTTTCAAGAGCTACATCCAGATATTAGTCTCGAAAATGAAAACATGAGTGATGGAGTTAGGTTTATGATCGAGCGGGCAATAAATGAAGCCAAAAAGTCACACTAAACCTTATATTGTATATAAAATTATCCTAAATTTACAAACTCTCTGATTAGGAGTACTATACGTATACGAATACGTATTCGAATAAGGGTAATTTAGTTTTCCACAGGTGGTATTTGCATACTGACCAAATAGTCGGGTATAATGTCTATGTGAAATCCTCAATATCTAAAAGGCAAAAAGAATTTTTACAGATTATTTATGATTTTATAAAGAATACTGGTTTTCCTCCAACATTTGAAGAAATGAGGGAAAAGTTGGGAGTTTCTTCTAATCAATCCGTTATTGATCTTTTAGAAAAACTTGAACAAGGAGGTGCAATAAAAAGGAATGAGGGTTCAGCAAGAAGTATAAATATAAATCCAATAGGTTTTAAACTTTTAGGAAAACAGATTTTTCCAGTAGTGGGAGTTTCTGCAGCTGGATCATTCATAGAATCTTTCTCGGAGGTGGATTTTAAATGGATGGAAGTTCCGTCAAGTATTATCCCAAATGAAAGAATAAAACAATCGGACGAAGTTTTTATTATTAAAGTAAGTGGCGATTCTATGATAAATGCTGGTATATCAAATGAAGATATGCTTTTAGTGAGAAAAGCAAAAGAATTTAAAAGTGGCGACATTGTTGTTGCAAGAAATAATGATGGTACTACTGTAAAAAGATTTATAGTTGAAGGAGGAAAAAGATATCTTAAGCCAGAAAATCCTGCTTATAAAAATATTACCATTATTCCCGATGAAATATTCTTTGAAGGAAAAGTTATTTTAAATTTAAGTAAAGTATAATAAATATATGTCTAAAACAACTGATATTATTTTAAATAAAATTTTTAAAAGTCCTGATATGCAATTCGGGCTTTCAGCATTTAATGATATTAATTTTGAAAAAATTCTGAATATTTTTGAAAAGGAAAAAGGAAAATTTTATACAAAGTGTTTTAAAAGAGATAAAGATATTTTACTTTATAACGAAGAGAAAAATCTTAGCAAGCCAGAAGAAATTGTTCGCCAATTAATGCTTTACAAATTGGTCAATAGTTATAAGTACCCCATAAGTAGAATGGATGTAGAGGTAGATGTGCAATTTGGCCGAGACATAGGCTCAAAAAGAGCAGATATTGTTATTTATAGAGAGGATATGAAAACCCCCTATTTGATAGTTGAGGTTAAAAAACCTGATGTTAAAGATGGGCTGGGACAACTTAAAAGCTATGCAAATGCTACTGGTGCACCTATTTTAGTTCTCACTGATGGAAAAATTCAGAACAATATTTTAAGAACAGACCCAAATCTTTTCGAAGATTTACCAGAAATTCCCAAATTCAATGAAACAGTAGATGATGTGCGTACAAAGAAACTCACCTATGATGACCTAGATGAAATTCCAAACTTACAACAGCTAGTTTATGATTTGCAAGAAGTTGTTTTGGCCAACAGTGGTGTGGACTCTTTTGATGAGATTTTCAAATTGATTTATGCCAAACTTTATGATGATATCCGTACTCCAAGAAATGAAAACAGAAGATTTAGAGTAATTGCTGGACTTACAAATAAAGAGAATCTAAATAATATCCAGCGACTTTTTGAAGATGCCAAGAGTCAATGGCGCGAAGTTTTCAAACCGAATGATGAGCTGGAAATTCCGGAAAATGTAGTTGTGCCAGCTGTTTCACTTTTACAAAAATATCGTCTTTTTGGGTCAAACCTGCAAGTAATCGATGACGCTTTTGAATATTTGATCAATTTGGATGCTAAGGGTGAAAAAGGGCAATATTTTACTCCACGACATGTTATTGATATGGCGGTTAAAATGCTTAATCCAAGTTCCAATGATTACATAATAGATACCGCGGCTGGAAGTTGTGGATTTTTGCTTCATGCAATGCAATATGTTTGGAAAAATGAAATTACTAAAGAAAAATACGGCGACCGATATGATGTGGAACAAAAAGATTATGCGGAAAAACATCTTTTTGGAATTGATTTTGATCCGCGTTCTGTAAAAATAGGAAAAGCAATGATGCTTATTGCTGGAGATGGAAAAACGAATGTTACTTATGCCAATTCACTTGATTCTGAAATATGGAACGAAGAAGCAAAGTCTAGATTTAGACATTTTCTAAGAAAATTTAAAGATGGTGAAAAAAATAGGAAAAATCAAGAAAAAATGACGGATTTTGACTTTGATATTGTTCTCACAAATCCGCCTTTTGCCGGCGAAATCAAGGGAACATTATTGAATAGATATGATCTTGGTTTCAAGTGGAATAAAGATTTTGAAAAAACAAATAAACACCAGAATAAAGTTTCTAGAGATGTTCTGTTTATCGAAAGGGATTTAAGTTTTTTAAAACCGGGTGGCAGGATGGCGATAGTTTTACCTCAAGGAGTGTTCAACAATACCCAGATGGAATATGTTCGTCAGTTTTTATTTAGTAAGGCCAGAATTTTAGCTGTGGTTGGGCTTCATGGGAATACTTTCAAGCCACATACAGGAACCAAGACTTCTGTTTTGTTTTTGCAAAAATGGGGAGGGGAAGCAGGCAAGCAACTAGATGATTATCCGATATTTATGGCAGTTTCTAAGAAAGGGGGTAAAGATAATTCTGGAGATTATATTTACAAGAAAGATGCAGATGGGAATATTCAATACGATGCGTACGGAAAGAAAGTTATTGATCATGACCTAGACGAAATTGCGGATGGGTTTTTGAAGTTTATAAAAAGAAATTAATTAATTTTTTTTAAATTATGGAAAATAAAAACGAAGAACAATATTTAGATAATCTTCATGAAGCATCACGAATGTATTATGTTGCTATATGGGCAATTCCTGGTATATTTTTAGGTGTTCAAGGGTTGGTTTTACAAGTTTTAAATTTTAACGAATTTATTTCATTTAAAAATCTACTAGTCCTTTTTTTTGATTTTATATTTTCTTGTATTTTTTGGTCACAATTCGAAAAAAGTCATGTGTGGCAACTTCTTATACAAGGAAAAATAGACGGAATTGAGAATTCTAACAATTCTGGTGATGAAAGAATCCCTCTTTATTCGATGAAATATAGCGATTTTAAAAGTGAGATTGCAAAGTGGGAACTAAAAGATTCTGAGCGTTATCTTCCGTGTCATTCTAGAATAGCTGTACAGGTTCGTGTGTCTAGAATGCTTTCCTATACTATGATTTTTATCATGTTTTTATTGTTTGGATCATCAGTATTCCTATTTTTGAAGCTATTTATTTTATGACCACCTACTCCATAATCAAAAAATCAGAACTAGAAAGCTCAAATCGAATTGATGCTGAATACTACCAGCCGAAATATTTATATGTAAAAAATAAATTATTTTCAAGTCCTATTCTTGGTGATATTTCTAAAAAAATCACAGATTTTGGTGCTTATTCACAAATGAATTTTGTGGAATATACAAAAAGTGGAATTCGTTTTTTACGGAATCAAGATGTAGGAGAATCTTTTATCGAAGACATTGAACCGATTTATATTTCTCATGAGACTTACAAAAGACTCAGTCTTAAACTAGAAGAGTATGATATTCTTACTCCACGTGTTGGGACAATTGGTACGGCAGCAGTTATATTTAAAGACTATTTACCTGCCAGTGCAAATCAAAATCTCGCACAAATAAAACCAGATTTAACAAAAATTGACCCAATATATCTTTCCGTTTTTTTAAATAGTCGATTTGGACATTTACAATTTGATCAATTTGCCACTGGGAATGTTCAACCATGGTTAAACCTATCTCAAATACAATCTATTAAAATTTTTATTCCAACAAAAAATGTGCAAGATTCTGTAAAAAATTTAGCACTAAAAGCATTAGAAGAAAGAAATAATTCAAAATCTCTTTACTCCCAAGCGGAAAATTTGCTTTTAGACGAGTTAAAACTTAGAGATATTGAAAAAAAGGTAGAGTTATGGAATGTTGTGAATTTATCTGAAACTAAAGAGGCTGGTCGCATTGATTCTGAATATTTTCAGCCGTTATATGAGAAATTAATTTCAAAAATAAAAAGTAAAGAATTTCAAACTTTAGAAAATTTTGTAAAAACATATTCGACCGGTTTTCCTTTTAAGAGTGATAATTATCAAGAAGATGGAATACCTTTGATTAGGATAAATAATATTCAAAAAGGATATTTAGATTTAAATAACTCTACTTATCTTACAGAAAAAGATTATTTGTTGTCTCCAAAAGATATAGCAAAACCGGGTGACATCGTTTTATCAATGTCTGGAACAATAGGAATGACGGCCTTAGTTCCTGATGACATACCTAAAAGTATTATCAATCAACGAATATTAAGAATTACCTCTCAAAATATTGAGAAAGATTATTTGGTACTTTTACTAAATTCAATAGTTGGTTTATACCAACTAGAAAGAATTGGGACTGGTGGGGTGCAAACAAATATTTCTTATAAAGATATTAAAAATATTTTTATTCCAACTTTGCAAAAAATAACTCAACAAGAAATTTCTGAATTGGTGAAAAAGTCGCACGAAGCGCATAAAAAAGCCAAAGAACTTCTAGAAGAAGCAAAACATAAGGTTGAAGAATTAATAGAAAATAATCCAAAATAATTTATCCAGTTAGTTAGGAAGAACCGTTTTTTGCTTAAATTTAAATGACCCAAACGATAACCGACTTAAAAATATCTAAACTCACCGAAAAAGAATTACTCTGGCAGGTAATTCTTTTTAATTGCAATTGCCATACCTTCGATGATGTTATCGAGCAACTGGTGAAGGCGATAGGTTGTGCAAGTGCGACGGCTTCGCAGATAGACTAGCAAGAACGGTTCTTGCGTGGGGATACGTACCTGCCAGAGGGGAAAGGACTATCCTTGGGACTCCTCTAACTATTTTTATTCTTTGACTTTTATGAAGGTAATATTTTTACCATCAACTTTAAACTCAAATCTTTCTTTCAACATACTTTCAAATTTCTCCCATTTCAGATTAAAAAAGAATTCTAAATATTCTTTGGTATAAACTTCGTTTAGGGCAATTTTTTTGGCCAGAGTATTAAATCTTTTTATAGCTTCTTTGTCAGCTGCTTTTCCAGCTCCCACCAAAAAATCTTGATCAAATTTTTCTTGGTCTTTTCTTGCAATTGGGTTGGTTGAAAATAATGGATTTTTACCCTCTTTCATGTTTTGAGTATATCAGATCTAATTATATTTTCAATTATTCTATTACCGAATGCAACCAGTTTCGCAAGAACCGTTCTTGCGAGGCGATTTATATTTCCATACGTATTCGAATACGTATATTCTCAGCCACTTTAGTTTAGTAAAGCTAAGATCAAGAATAAATGGAATAGTGATAGGATATGCTTGAAGCAAGGGTAGAGTCCCCCTTATTTTCTCTTCTCTTCTCTAATTCGCTCGAATAGGCGAATAGAATGTTGTGTGATATTATTTAAGTATGAGAGAAACAGAAAAAATTTTAAAAGCCTTAGCCAATCACCGCCGACTTTCGATAGCTAAATATTTAAATAAAGTGGGTTCGGCATCTGTGGGGGAGATCGCAGGTGAAATCAAATTGTCATTTAAAGCCACATCAAAACATCTGGGAATAATGCGCGCCGCAGACATTCTCGATCGAGAACAGATCAACTTGACGATGATATACAGTCTAAACAAACCTCTTAATCCTATTCTAAAAACCACTCTCTCCACTCTTTAATCTCTAATTCGCGCGAATAGGCGAATAGTGTAAAATATAAATAATGAAAAAAGCGAAAAAACGAACCAGAACCAGAAAAGGTAAAGCTAGAAAAAAATTCAAATTCGCCAGCAGAGTCATAGTCTGGCGGGCAGGATATAACGAAGGAGTTGATAAAGGGGCATGGAGGTTTGCGCGGGTGCCGGAGGATATTTCGGCTAAAATAAAGGCAATGCAGAAGGGGAGGTTGCGCCGGGGCTGGGGCGCGGTGTATGCGCAGGCGAAAGTGGGTAAGAGCGAATGGGTGACTTCCGTTTTTCCAGACAGGCATTCAGCCACTTACATCTTGCCACTCAAAAAGCAAATCCGTTACGAAGAAAATTTATATGATGGTAGAGAATTCAACTTTGCCATCGAAATCTGGTTTTAGAGTGTGCTATACTAAAGATATGATTGACCCCAAAAAAGTGGATATGAATCAATTACCAAAGAAGTTTATCGACGGCGCCATCGGCGCTTATGGCAAGGAGATTTTCTCTTTTGCCCTGACTTCCGGGAATAACTTGGATCCTTTTGCCACCACCCCGCAAGTGATGAAAAGCATCGCCAGCTGGATCAATCGGCAAGTGGAGAATTATGAAAAGCAATTCGGCGTGATCGATATGACCCCGCCTTCGGTGGTGAGTCCGCTCCAAGTTTCCGATTTGAAGAAAACTGGCGAGGATAAATGAATGTGATATAATGGTTGCTAAGTCGTATTAATTAATAATTTATATAAAAAATATATGGCGGAACTAAAAGCTTTGTGTATGAAGTGTCGAGATGCGAATAATAAACCGACGATGCAGGTGATGACCAACATAAAGATCGAAGAGAAGAACGGCAGGTATTCTGCCAAGGGCCAATGCGCTAAGTGCGGCGGCAATATGTTTAAGTTTATGTCAAAGGCCGACGCCGAGGCCATGAAGTAAAGAGAATTAATAAAAAGTTATGCACGGACCATCAGCAAAATTTCTATTGTGGTCAATTATAATCTATGGAGTGGTCATTATCTTTTTTGCCTTTGATACAGCGCATCCGACCTGGTTTGCAAATAATATCTGGATTTGGGCCTTTTTGGTTTTATACTGGATAATGAAAGCGTCTAGTTCGCATTAAAAAAGTATGGTAACATTACAACATATATGATTATGTTACTGGCGTTTGTCGCTTTTATAATCCTATTATTTTCCAATAGGTCTCTTTCAGCCCGAGTCAGCGCTCTGGAATCCAAATTTCAAGGAGGTAAAGTGCCCGGGGAAATCAAACCCGAGCCAGCGAATGCAAACACAAATATTAACATGGGTATGGCAGAGCCGGCCGCTGCCGCTTCGGATGCCACCCCGGCGCCTCAAATACAAACTCCAAACAGGTTTGCTGTGTGGCTGAGGGAGGATTGGCTGATGAAACTCGGAGCTTTCTTGTTTATCGTCGGTTTTGGATGGTTCGTGTCTTACGCTTTTGCGAATAATTGGATCGGGCCTATCGGCCGGACAAGTATCGGCGTGGTGGCTGGGGTCATCATCATGGCTCTCGGGTTCTGGAGGATGACCAAGTACAAAGCCCAAGGGGCGGTCTTTATGGCGCTCGGCGCAGGCATGGCTATCCTCACCATCTTTGCTGGGCGATCCATCTATGGCTTCTTCACTCCGGTTTCGGCGGTGGCCCTCGACTTTGTAATCGCTGTTTTTGTGTCCTTCGCGAGCTATAAATTTAATGTAAAATCGCTGGCGGTCATCGCCCAAATACTCGCCTTCGTCAGTCCGCTCCTAACGGCCGGCAGTACTGACTCAATGTTCCTATTTTCGTATTTGTTCTTCATATCGCTAGCTACTTTATTTTTCGCAAGTATTACCGGCTGGCGCGACCTCATCGCTTCCAGTTTGATATTTGTCGGACTATATAGCATTCCTTATATTTCTGCCGGAAGTTTTGGCTCCTCGGTCTACAGCCAAGATGCGCCGATAATCCTCAACTTTATTTATTTGTTCGGAGTGATGTATCTTCTGGCCGGCATGTTTTCTGTGGTTCGAAAGGGAGTGGAAAACGCAAAAAACGAAATTTTTCTGGTGGCCATGAATGGCCTCTTGCTTTTGATGTGGATCTTAAATGTGGCGCCCAAGGAGTGGCACAGTATGCTGTTTGCGGTCTGGGCGGTTGTCTTCATCATCAGTTCCTTTGTGGCTTTTAAATTCAGTTCACGGCTCGAACCTTTTTATGCTTATGGCGCAGTCGCGGTAACCTTCATCGGCGCCGCTACCGCCGCTCAATTGTCCGGAGCTGCCTTGACTATCGCTTTTACAGTGGAAGTGTTGTTGGTGGTACTAAATGTGCTGATGCTGACTAAAAACATCAAAGCGGCCAGCGCGGCTTCCTGGCTCTTTGCAGTGCCGGTGGTTATGTCCCTTTCTAGCATTTCCAGGTATTCCACTTTGCAAGAACTTTTCAATAAAGATTTCTTTGTGCTGATTTTGATCGCTGGAGCGCTCATTCTGGCTGGCCGGGTCATGGCTTCAAACTCTTCTTGGGAAAATCAAAATCCTGGAGAAAAATACGCCAAAGCCGGTACCTTCCTGATTGTTTTTGGTATTTTTTACCTAGGCTATATTCTCTGGCAGTTTATCCACATTTTGATGTCCGACACCCCAGATATGGCTACCATGACTACGCTGGTCATCTACACCATCTTTGGATTGATCGCTTACTTTTCCGGATTGTATGGTGACGACCTAGCTCGCCGGACTTATGGCATCGCGCTCTTGGCTTTCGTCGTCATCAGATTAATCATCGTGGATGTTTGGCAGATGGAGCTTTTCGGTAGAGTCATCACATTTTTGGCGATCGGAGTCCTCTTGATGAGCACGGCTTTCTTAACTAAAAAGAAAAAAAATGGCTAAGAAATTCTTGATTCTTTTTTTCATAATGTTTCCGGTGGCTGGATTGGCTTTGATTCCGAATCCGCCGACCACGGCAGAGCTAAAAACTAAAATAATAAGTGCCTTCAGATATTACAAAAATATTTCTCCGAATATTACCAAGACCAGCGTGGTCGAAGTTCCATTTAATCAAGAATCTTTTTCCATACCAGTTTTTGCGGTTTACAATGTGACCACTTCCTTATTTGAGCCGAATTTATTATCCGTGAATGTTTCAGAAACCAGGGCCGATGTCTCTGCTGGCGGGGCAGCCAATGACTCCTCATTGATGAATGACGGGAATTACAGCACCTATACCGAATTTCCGCTAACTGCGAGCTCGAATACAGCTGATATTCTGTTTCGTTTTGACAAGCCAATCACAGCTTCGTCGCTTTCATTTGCGCTGGATAATTATGTAGCTTTACCGCAGACAATTTCTATCAGTACTCCGACCAATGCTGGCAGAGGCGATCACGTGGTTCTGGCGCCAATACATCCGACTTATGGAGGGGTAGTTTTTCCCCAAACAACGTCCGATACTTGGTCAGTAGTTTTTAATTATGTCCAACCGCTTAGAATTTCCGAGATAAAATTTAATGATTTGTCTCAACATGAAACAATTAGGGGCTTACGTTTTCTAGCATATCCAGGACAGATCTATCAAATATATTTTGATCCTGACAGGTATGTGCAGGCTTCCAACAAGGAAGCGGGAAATTTGTCCGGAGATAACGGCGTAGTTTATTATAAGTCGACGGCGTCTATTGCCAATCCAGAATACAAGCCAGTAGATTATGATTCGGACTCAGTTCCTGATTTATCTGATAACTGTGTGAGTGTTCGTAACTCGGATCAAAAAGATGAAGATCAAAATGGTCGAGGAGACGCCTGCGAGGATTATGATCGCGATAATGTTTTGAATTTTAGCGACAATTGTCCTCAAATTCCGAATGCCGGGCAGACTGACACAGACAAGGATGGCATCGGAGATGTCTGTGATGATTTTGAAAATAGGGTTACCGAGAGGTTGCCGTGGCTACCGTGGGTCGGGATTGGCATCGCCGGGGTCGTGATCTTAGGATTGTTCGTGGTAGTATTAAGACATAAGAGGGAAGATAATTATTAGCCTAACAAATAAATTTATGGCAAAAGGAGACGGACATCGAAAAGAGAAGAAGAAGCCAAAGAAGAAATAAGTAAGAGCTAGAGAAAAAACGGAAGCAAAGCTTCCGTTTTTTTCTGTGGCTATTCAAGTGCTTGACTTTATGTGTCGGGGGGGGGGTACACTTAAGAGTATTATTATTTAATCAAAAAATATTATGTCAGAAAAATTTGATCCAAAATCGAAATCAGAGTCTTTTGAAAACGATATGAATATGAAAATTCAGCGAGCGTTTGGTGCAAGAATAACTCACGTAGGAAATGATTTTTCTTCGATAGCAGGAGATGCCATAGGACGAGATACCAATATTTGGCAAGCATCATGGGAACGATCGGAAGCTATGATAGATGGAGTTCTTTTGAAAGCCAGTGAGAATGGTGTTGTTATAACTCCCGAAGGAAAAGAAGTCAGATTAGGTTATTTACCAAGTGAACTTGTTAAAAAGGGTGCAAATATAGATAGCAAATCGTTTGGACCAATCCGCGGTTTTCGCACTGATGGGCAATAAGCTCGATATCTCGCAAGGACTTTTTACAGAGCTTTAGACTCTGTCTAGAAAGACACCGGAAGGTGGTTTTTGATTTGCAAAAAAGATGGTTTTGGTTTAATGTATGGGTATGAACATGTTAACCATTCCCAAAAATTTCTTGAAGGACGATCTTGTCATTATCCCTCGCAAACAATACGAGAGTCTTTTAAGGGGTTCGAAAAACATATTTTTAAAGTCCTATAGTAAATCTGATACTATTTATGAAGAGCGGGATACAGATGAAGCGATAGCGATTTATAAAAAAGAAAAAAAGCAAGGAAAACTCAAAGTATTAAAATCTCTCTCGAGTTTAAGATAGCAATATGATTATCCGTCTTACTTCTAAATTTAGAAAGGCATATAAAAAGATGCCGAAGATGGTCAAAATAAAAGCCGAAGAAAAAGAAAAGATCTTTAAAGACAATCCTTTTGATACTCGTCTCGACACTCATAAACTTCACGGAAAATACAAAGAATATTGGGCATTTACTGTGGTGGGGCAATATAGAATTATGTTTTTATTTGTTGGCGGAAAATTTGTCGATTTTATCAACATCGGTCCCCATGATATTTATAAATAAAGTTAGAAAAAATATCGTTATTATAAAAGTATTTTTCCTGCTTGACTTATGAATTCCCTTAGCATATACTGCCTCTACGTCTTTCCTTTAGTGGAATGACGTTTTAATTTCCCGCCAAAGGCGGGTAAACACTCTCTTTGACAATAGAATGAATTTCTGAGAACAGGTGCAAGTCTGTTCTGTTTTTTTGAGTAAGTAATAATAATTTCAAAGAGCAAAAGATTAAACTCTAACTGATAACAAAAATAATATTTACCCCGCCTAAGCGAGGCGGGGCGAGCTGTTTTTTGTTTTGTTTCGTTCTGATTTTACAAAGTAAAATCACCCTGTTAAATGATTTGCTCTGCAAATCAAAATTTGATTTATCAAATTTTATTTAACAGGGTTAAAATTACCTCGTAATTTTAACTTTTATTTAGAGTTTGATCCTAGCTCAGGATGAACGCTGGCGGCGTGGATAAGGCATGCAAGTCGAACGGATTTTTCAAAATCGGAGATGAGATTATATCAAGTCAAAGGTCGTGAAAAATTAGTGGCGAACGAGGTAGTAATACATAGGAACTTCCCCTCTAGTCGTGAATAATCCGTCGAAAGACGGACTAATACACGATGGTCTCGCAGATTAATTTTTGTGAGTAAAGTTTTAACGCTAGAGGAAAGGCCTGTGCGATATCAG
>Ga0155764_114_pt1 | contig 33839 bp, 35 predicted proteins | sample RifCSPlowO2_01_FD_107418 | JGI IMG/M metagenome (GOLD analysis project Ga0155764, IMG submission 107418) | Candidatus Nomurabacteria bacterium RIFCSPLOWO2_01_FULL_40_18
GAAAACAGATACCACAAAAAGTTAGAAATTCCATCGTATTTCTGTGATCCGTATTCTTCTTGGCAGAAAGGAAGCGTTGAGAACGCTAACAAAATGAAGGGAACTTTCTACCTTTTAATTATATACCTTTTTGGGTAAAAAGTCAAGGGGGTTATGCCTACATTCAACAAGCAAAATATTGTATTATTAGATAACAAATGTCCGACTTTGATGAAGAAAAACAAAATAAACAGCTAGATGATTTGCACAAAAAAGAAGAGGAAGAATTGGTAGCGACTTTGGCCGAATCAAAATACCACCTCCCCTACATCGACCTGTATCGCATCGGCATCGACAACGAAGCCCTGCGTTCTATCTCCGAAAAAGAAGCCACGGAAATGAAAGTCGCCCCGTTTAAGCTTTTCGGGAAAAATATTTTCATCGCCGTGCGCACGCCGACTCCGGAACTCTTCGCCACTCTCAAAGATATGATGGAAAGACACAGCTTGGTGCCTGCTTTTTATATGTCTTCCGTGGCTAGCCTGCAAAAAGTCTGGGACAGGTACAAAGAGCTATCCATGGCCGAAAGCTCGAGAATCGGTGGCTTAGATATCTCGCCGGAAGTTTTGCGAGAGACCGCCAAAAATATTTCGCATATCCAAGACATCGAAAAACAAGTCAAAGATGCATTGAAAGGAAATAAAATTCATAAAATTTCCAGACTGCTTGAAATAATTTTAGCCGGGGCTATCGCCATCCAAGCTTCCGATATCCACATCGAACCAGAACAAGACCGAGGTCGTCTGCGGGTGCGTCTCGACGGCGTCTTGCAAGATATAAATTTCTTCGGACTGGATGTCTACCGCTTGCTTAATTCGCGTATTAAACTCCTCTCGGGCATGAAACTCACCTCCAAAACCGCCCAAGACGGGCGCTTTAGCATTATGGAAGACAAAGACGAGCTTTCGATTCGTACTTCTCTTATTCCCGGCGCCTACGGCGAGTCGATTGTGATGCGTATTTTGGATCCGAAATCCATTCAGGTAAAACTCGAGGATTTGGGAATAGAAACTTATCTCTTTTCGGTCATTGAAAAAGAAATCGCGAAGCCAAACGGTTTGATCTTAGTTACTGGTCCGACTGGAAGCGGAAAAACTACTACTCTATACGCCTTCCTACGGAGAATATATTCCCCAGAAATAAAAATAATCACTATTGAAGACCCGATCGAGTATCACCTGACGGGGGTAACCCAAACTCAGACTAACGAAGAGCGGGGTTACACTTTCGCTGAAGGGCTACGTAGCGCGCTGCGCCAGGATCCGGACGTAGTGATGGTCGGAGAAATCCGCGACCAAGAAACGGCCGAGACCGCCGTACAATCCGCCTTGACCGGTCACATAGTTTTCTCCACCCTACACACCAACAACGCTGCCGGCGTCATCCCCCGCTTGATTGACCTCGGAGTTAATCCAAAAATCATGGTTTCCGCCTTGTCGCTTTCGATAGCTCAACGTTTGGTTCGCAAACTCTGCTTAATTTGTAAAAAAGAATACACTCCGACAGAACAAGAAAGTCAGACTATAAAATTAGTAATGGATAGCATCAAAGCCGAAGGCAAAAATCTGGAAAATTATAAAATAAATCCAGATACACCGATGAAAATATTCAACTCCGTGGGTTGTGATAAATGTAATGGCACCGGCTACAAGGGACGAACGGGTATATTTGAAGCCATTAAAACTGATGGAGCTATAGAAAAAATAATCCCCCAAAATCCCAGCGAACACGAAATAAAAAAAGTGGCCCGCACCCAAGACATCCTTTCCATGCGCCAAGACGGCATCGTCAAAATCTTAAACGGCATCACCTCAATCGCCGAAGTGCAAAGCGTGGTGGATCTTAGCGAAGAATAGAATTATTTAATCTCTCCCTTAAATACAAACACCGCTTCGCCACGGAGAATTATTTCTCCCTGATAATTTTCTGACACATACAAATTCCCACCAGGGAATTCTAGAGTTATTTCGCCCTTACTTTTAGAATCTTTTGTTAAAATGACGTACACCGCACAGGCGCCAGTGCCACAAGCCAGAGTCGCACCGGAGCCGCGTTCCCAAACTTTTACTTTAAAAAAGTTATCGGAAACTTTTTCCACCAATTCCACATTTATTTTATTCGGAAAATGCAAATCAGTTTCTATCTTTGGACCAATATCAGAAATATTAATCTCCGAGAGATTTTTTACCATACCCATCGCATGGGGATTGCCCATAGAAACAAAATTTAATGGAATATTTTCGAGTGCAAGCGAGCTTTTGGGAAAATCAGGGCTAGAGAAAACTGGAGTTCCCATATTTACCGAAAAGCTTCCGTCAGAATTACAAATTACTTTTTTTATTCCTGCTCTGGTGTCTATTTTTAATTCTTCGGCATTAGATTTTGTTTGCTCCAGAAAAAATTTAGCCGTGCATCTGATTCCATTGCCACACATTTCGGCCACACTTCCATTAGCGTTGTAATAATTCATTAAACAATCCGCTGTGTCGGATGATTCCAAAAGTATTAAACCATCGGCTCCAATTCCAAAATGTCTATCGCACCAGAGTTTTATTTCTTCTGTAGAGACAGTCATCTTGCCATCTAAATTATCAATCAAGATAAAGTCATTGCCAGTGCCGTGATATTTATAGAATTCTTGCATGAGTTTAGTCTAACTTATATAGCCCTTTTTTACCAATAGCTCAGCCGTTAGAACGCTCCCTCCAGCCGCACCCCGAATGGTATTATGCGACAGCGCCACACATTTCCAACCCAAAACCGAGTCTTCCCGAAGACGGCCGACACTGATACCCATACCTTCATGCAAATCCCGATCCAGGCGGGTTTGCGGACGATCAACTTCTTCAAAATATGTAATAAATGGTTCCGGCGCCGATGGCAAACCTAAATCTGCGATAGGATTCTTAAAATTTCTTAAAGCTTTAATTAGTTGTTCTTTCGTTACCTTTTTAGCAAATTGCGCATTGATGGCGGCCATATGCCCATCAGTCACTGGCACACGAATGCAGTTTGTTGAAATTTTTATTTTATTTTCTAGAATAAATTTCCCATTTTTTATCTTACTCATTTGGCCTAAAATTTTTAAAGGCTCTTTTTCAGACTTTTCTTCCTCACCATCAATATAGGGGATGACGTTGTCCACCATATCTCCCCAAGTTTCGAACATTTTTCCTGCACCAGAAATCGCTTGATAGGTCGAGACGATCACTTTTTTCGGATTAAAATTTTTCCAAGCATTAAGCAAAGGAACATATGATTGAAGCGAACAGTTCGGCTTCACCACGATCAGCCCCGTAGTCCAACCGCGATTTTTCCTTTGTCTAGGAATAATATCGAGGTGTTGCGGATTAACTTCCGGGATGATCATCGGCACATCAGGAGTCCATCGATGCGCCGAGTTGTTAGAAACCACTGGTAGCCCCTTCCCGGCATAAGCCTGTTCAATTTTTTTGATCAGATCCCTATCGGCATCAATGGCGGAAAAAACAAAACTGCATTCTTTGGAAATAATATCGATGTCATCCTCTACAGAATATATGGTAAGAGAGCCCAATTTTTTTCCGGCGGATCTTCTGGAAGCGGCTACCGCCGTCACGTCAAACCAAGGATGGTTTTTCAAAATAGACATGAGTCGCTGGCCCACCATACCGGTCGCTCCCAAGATACCAACTGGAATTTTTTTATTTCTTTTCATTTTTGCTTACTTGATTGCTTATTCTTGTGCCACCACCCATTGGATTGAAAGTGTTTTTGACATATATAGGGATATTTTTCAACACGGCGGGCCTGATAGTTTTAGGATGAATAACCTTCGCGCCATTATATGCCATTTCTTCTGCTTTTTCGTAAGATATCTCTCTTATAAGAAGCGCGTTTTTCATCTTTTTAGGATCTTCGGTCATAATGCCATCCACGTCCGTCCATATTTCAATCACCGAGGCGTCCAAAGCCGCGCCTACCAAAGAAGCCGTGTAATCCGAACCTCCCCGACTGAGAGTTGTCGTTAGTCCGTCTTTTGTCGATGCTATAAATCCACCCATGATTGAGAGAGCTTTGCCCGTAAGGCGTTCGGCAATAAGTTTGTAAGATTTTTCCAAGTCCACATTGGCGGCGCCAAAGTTATCATCTGTTTTGATGACTTTCCTGGAATCTACAAATTCACACGAGACGCCTCGGTTTTTTATGCCTTCACCTATAACAAAAGAGGACAGTCGTTCGCCAAAACTCATCACCGCATCCAGTTCGGACAGCAGAAGTCCTTTTTTTGAAAAACTATTTTTTACTATCATTTCCAATTCATTGTATTTTTTATTTATCTCTGCTAATACTTTTTCTCTGTCTTTTGAGTCAATCAATTCGGCGATAGCTTGATCGTGTCTCCCGCAGATAGCCTTGAAAATTGTCTTGTATTTAAGATCGCCTTTGGAGGCAAGATTTGCAAGCATTATGAGGTTATCCGTGATGCCACTTAAGGCCGATACAACTACAACTATATCGTCACCTTTTTTCTTCGCATCAAAAATAATATCAATAACCTTATCAATATTAGAAGCATGGGCCACTGACGTACCGCCAAATTTTAGAACTTTCATAATTTTAAATTCTTTTTGATACTTTCTAAAGCTTTTTTTACCTCCTGCGTTTCAGCAAAAGCGCTCAAGCGAATATAGCCTTCGCCTTCTCGCCCAAAACCGGAGCCGGGAGTGACGACCACCTGCGCCTCGTTTAACAATTTATCAAAAAATTCCCAAGAATTTAAACCAGTGGGAATTTTAGCCCAAATATACGGAGCGTGTTCTCCGCCAAAAACTTTAAATCCAAGCTGGATCAGGCTTTGCTGGATAAGCTTGGAATTATTCATATAATAAGCAATTAATTTTTTGCTTTCTTTCTGCCCAACAATTGACAACGCCGCCAAACCTCCTTCGACAGATATGTTGGATGCCCCGTTAAACATTGTGCTTTGACGCCTATACCAGAGAGCATTAATTTCTCCCTTTTTCGCATCCTCCACAATTAAATCCATCGGCACTACTGTCCAGCCAAGGCGCACCCCGGTGAATCCTGACCATTTGGAAAAACTGTTTATCTCAATGGCGCACTTTTTCGCCCCTTCTATTTCGTAAATACTTTTAGGCAGAGTCGGATCCAAGATATATTCCGCATAGGCCGCATCGAAAATGATAACTGCTTTGTTTTTGAGAGCATAGTCTACAAATGCTTTAAGTTGTTTTTGGGTGGCCACGGCGCCAGTCGGATTGTTCGGACTACAAAGATAAATGATGTCCGCTTTCTCGTTCGGCAGAGATGGAATAAATCCGTTAGCTTCATTGCACGGCATATATATTATATTTCGGCCAGCAATTATGTTGCTGTCTCGATAGACGGTGTAGACCGGATCAGCCACGGCGATGATATTGTCCGGTCCAAAAATTGATTGAATGTTGGCCGAATCTGTTTTCGCCCCGTCATTGATAAAAATTTCTCCTAAATCGAGATCAATATTTCTTTTTTTATAAAAATCAGCCAAGGCCATTCGCAATTTGATGTCCCCCTGCGCATTGCCATAACCGGTGTATGTTTTGACATCTGAAAGTTTCTGCACCCCTTTCTTTAATCCTTTTATGATAGTAGGAGAAAGTGGCCGAGTCGTATCGCCGATTCCTAGACGCATTATTTTTACTCCCGGATTTTTTTTAGAGAAATCTTTGACGCGCTTGGCTATTTCCGAAAACAAATATCCGCCCTGTAATTCACAAAAGTTTTTATTAAAAGTAGCCATTCCCTTATTTAATTAATTTTAATCCTCGCAGGGCTTTTTCAACGGCAGATCTATTTTTATCTTCGAGCAGAGTTAGGGGCAGACGCAGGCTCTCTTCAATGAACCCCATTCGGGCTAGCGCCGCTTTGACCGGAACCGGGTTGGATTCAACGAAATTAACATTCATCAGTTCTAACATCTGATAATGCAATCTTTGCGCTTCTTTGAAATTTCCTTCGAGCGCTCGGTGGATCATATCGGAGAATAATTTTGGAGCTTCGTTGCAAACAACAGAAATACATCCCTTCCCTCCAAGCGCAATCAAAGGCAAAGCTATCGAATCGTCGCCAGCCAGCACGGAAAAATCCCGAAGACTCTGTGGCCCGTTTTTTTTAACTTCTTGAATTATTTCCATCATCTGATTCAAAGATCCGGAAGCTTCTTTAACCGCCACCACCGATGGCACTTCTCGAACAATTCGCACGATAACTTGAGGGGACACATTGGACCCGGTTCGACCGGGAACATTGTAAAGAATAATCGGTAGATCCACTGCTTTAGCAATTTCTTTGTAGTGTAAAACCAAGCCATTCGGAGTTGGTTTATTGTAATAAGGAGTTACATGCAGTAGTCCGTCGGCGCCGACAGATTTAGCAAGTTCAGAAAAATGAATCGCCTTCTTGGTGTCATTCGATCCGGCTCCGGCAATCACTGGAACTTTTTTAGCAACTTTTTTGACCACTGTTTTTATCACTGCAACATATTCTTCTTCAGTTAAAGTAGCCGCCTCTCCCGTAGAACCTGCAACGACAATCGCATCTATTCCTCCCTTTAATTGGTAATCAACCAGCTTCTCCAGCGCCGATAAATCCAAGTCCCCGTTTTTTTTAAATGGTGTGACAATGGCGGGGATAGAACCAAAAAAATTTATGTTTTTCATTTCATTATTCTAATACGTCTTCAAAAGCAAAGACGCCTTTTTTGTTTTTAATAAACTCCGCCGCAACCAAAGCACCCTTTGCAAAGCCAAGTCGGTTGTGCGCTTGATGTGATATAGTTATGCTGTCCGCCTGACTGTCGAAAACGACTTCGTGAAAGCCCGGATTTCGGCCAGCGCGGATAGAAGTAAAATTGAGCCCCTCGATTTGGCTTGCGATTTTCAAAGCCGTGCCGGAAGGGCTATCTAACTTGGCCTTGTGGTGAATTTCCAATCCGTACACATCATAATCAGGGAATTTGGCAAAAAGTTTGGCTGAAAAAGCCGCCATTCTGAAAAATATATTCGCGCCAATTGAAAAATTTGGAGCATACAATAGGCCAATTTTGTATTTGGTAGCTATTTTTTTTACTTCCTGTAAATGGTCGTACCAACCAGTCGTACCAATGACTAAATTAACTCCAATTTTTGCAACTTCTTCTATGTTTTGGAGCACTACATCTTTGGAAGTAAAATCAATGGCCACATCTGCCTTGGCAATGCCTTTCAAATCCAGACTGTCATCTTTCTTTTTAAAACTAATAGAAATAACCTCGAAAATTTTTGATTCGTTACAGAGAATATCAATCTCCTTTCCCATTTTGCCGTAACCAATTAGAGCGATTTTAATCTTCATGTAATTATTATACTACACCCGCAATAACATTTTTAATCTGATCATGAACCAAACCGTTGCTTGCAATAATCCCATCAGTTCTGATATTTAATGCTCCGCCCGCAAAATCAGTGAATTTCCCTCCGGCCTCGGATACCAAGAGTTCCCCGGCAAATTCCGGGAAGGTGTCATTGTTGAAAGAAAGAGCTACATCTGCCCGGCCGCAGGCAACATAAGCATAATGCACGCCGAAAGAGCCAATCATTCGGACATGATTGCCACCGGAAGATACAGCCTCGATTATTTTCAATATCTTTTTCTCATACTGCCCTCCAGGAAAGCCCACCAGAAAAAAAAGTTTCTTGGTCCGATTAGAAACATGGATTTTTTTGCCATTCAAAAATGCGCCCCTGCCTTTTTCGGCCGTAAATAATTCTTTACTGGAGGGATCATAAACTGCCGCAAACTGAGCATTGCCTTTGTGTAAATGGGTCAAGACAATCGAATAATGTGGCATCCCCTGAATAAAATTTTTCGTATTGCTGATCGGGTCAATCACCCAGACATTATCATTTGTAACAAAAGTGTTGTGTAATTCTTCGGCATATATTGAATGCTCTCCGGAGAAAGTATGGATCAAATTAGCGAGCTCGGTTTCTATTTCTATGTCATTTTTATTCAAAGATCCGATATCTGTTTCTAGCTCCAGAATGCGTCCAGTAACAGCAGGAAGCAAATCTCCGAGCTCGATTATTTTTTTGATTATCTTTTGATACATTATAATTAAGCCTAGCAAATGGCAAAGAAAAAAGCACTAATCTCTAAACAATCCTTTCCTAGCTGGGCTAGAAGAGTAACAAATTATTAGAGGATAGCACCAGAGAGGATAAATCCTACCAGAACGTCCTATGCAAACTCGTATAACCTTTGGGCTGATTGCTTAGAGATTAATGCCTTCTCTAAATATATTTTACTATAAAGAAAACTCAAAAGTCTCTATGAAATGCTATAATGTGCATAGCTATGTTGATACTATGTTAATAACTACCCTACTTTTATAGTATAGCATATTAAGAAAATTATGTCAAGTAAAACCGCAAAATCCCTTGAAAAAAATGGGGAAAATAAATCTGAGGATGTCGTCTTGGACCAAACTCTGCGCCCAGCTCGCTGGGAGGACTATATTGGCCAAAAACACATAAAAGACAACGTTAAAATCCTTCTGCGGGCCGCTGAAGAGCGTGGACATATCCCGGAACACATCCTTTTCTATGGGCCTCCAGGGCTGGGTAAAACCACGCTGGCGCATTTGATCGCCAAAGAAACCAGCCGACAAATGAAGATAACTTCCGGACCGGCAATAGAAAAAGTAGGTGATTTGGCTTCCATTCTCACGAATCTTGCTCCGGGCGACATTCTTTTTATAGATGAAATCCATCGATTAAACAAAATGGTGGAGGAAATACTTTATCCAGCGATGGAGTCCGGCGTTTTAGATATCATCATCGGCAAAGGCCCTTCCGCTCGCACCATCCAGCTGGATCTTCCTCCATTTACCTTGATCGCCGCCACCACTCGTGTCGCTCTTATCTCCTCTCCCTTGCGTTCCAGATTCTCCGGAGGAGTTTTTCGCCTAGAATTTTATTCCAATGAAGAAATAGCCAAAATAATCGAGAGATCTAGTAAACTTTTGAATATTGTATTGGAGCAAGACGCTTTGGGTGAAATCGCCAAGCGAAGCCGGTTTACTCCGCGCACCGCTAATTATTTTTTGAAAAGAGCCCGCGACTTTGCGCAAGTTAGTAAGAAAGATAATAAAAAGAATCTAGACAAAAAAATTGTTCGCGAAGCGCTCGACATGCTGGCGGTGGATGACATCGGACTCAATGCTTCAGATAGAAAATTCTTGGAAATATTAATTGAAAAATTTAACGGTGGGCCGGTGGGACTTAAAACCATGGCCGCCGCGATGTCGGAAGAAGAAGCGACGGTGGAAGAAGTCATCGAGCCGTACTTGCTCCAACTCGGCCTGCTAGAACGCACCGCCCGCGGCAGGGTAGCTACCAAAAAAGCTTATGAGCATCTAGGGTTTGATTTGGAAAAGGGGCAAGAAAAATTGCTGTAAAAAAGAGAAAAGCCACCGGGAGAATTCCCAGTGGCTCTGCCGTGTCCTTTCGTCACAGCATTGATTTTGAGTGCCTAAAAGGCCGGCGCGCCCTTAATTGCCGATGATGGCGATGGTGTTGTGATTCACATTCATAACTTTTTGGGTCATTTAGTGGTTTATGGCACAACTCCCCACATCTTACGATGCCAAAGAGCTGATCACCATAAATGATAAACCGATATATATATATATATGTCAAATTTTAGTGGGGAAAACTTTTATCTAATTCTCCTCTTGAGGGGTACTACGACCTAGGTCGAAGGGAGGTGGATATCCCTCCCCTCCTTGATTAAGGAGGGGTTAGGGGTGGTAATTCTTTTGATCACCACCTCGCCTTTCAGGCACTCCTCCTCCACAAGGAGGAGAGGAATAAAAATGTTAAAATATTTGCATGACTCGTATTTTAGGAATCGACCCCGGGTTTGAAAGACTAGGGATCGCGGTTTTGGAAAAAATCAAACAAGGTAAAGAGCAAGTAATTTTTTCTGAATGTTTCAAGACTTCAGCGAAATTAGAATTTGCGGAACGACTGCGTTTAATCGGCGAAGAAATAAAAAAGATAATTAAAAAATACCAACCGGAAGTTTTGGCGATTGAGACTTTATTTTTAAATACCAATCAAAAGACGGTCATGCGGGTTGCCGAAGCCCGCGGAGTGGTGGTTTATGAAGCCGCGCAAGCCGGTCTTCGCATCTTTGAAGCGACTCCCTTGCAAATAAAAGTGGCGACGACTGGTTATGGCAGATCGGATAAAACGCAGATAAATAAAATGGTAAAAATATTGGTGGAGATTGAAAAAAACAAAACATCCGACGATGAATTAGACGCTGTGGCCATTGCTTTGACCGCCTTTGCGCACCTGCGAGGATAGTTATCCACACATTCTATTGCCAACTGTTTTATATTTTGTTACAAAATAGGAAATTACTAAGCAATAAAATTTTTATATGGACGACGAAGAAGTAGAAGACATTTTTAAAATGAGTGATGGCGAAGAAGCGGAACTGCCTCCCGAAGGACTTGGAGACGATTTTGAGTTTGAAGATCCGGACGACAAATACCACTAAATAACGATTTTCACAAACCTTTTTTTGCCTATCTTGAGGGTTAAATTCCCGGAAACTTTCATATTTTGGTCGGTTATATTGATATTTTTATCCAGGTCATGCACCCCATTCCCTTCCACTAGCCTCCTCCATTCGCTTTTGGAAGATAAAATTTTATTTTTCACTAAAACCTCACCCAGCAATTCTCCCGCACCAGTCTTGATTTCTTCCATTTCTTCTGGAATTTCTTTTTTTTGGAAAGTATTGATGAAATTTTCTTCAGCTTTGTTGGCCGCATCTTCACCCTGACAAATTTTTACAATTTCATGGGCAAGTTTTATTTTTTGGTCACGTGGTTTCTCATTTGCAAAAGTACTAAAATCCAAATATGTACAAATTTCAAAACCCGGAACAATCATATTGTCAGACCAACTCATTACTTTGCCAAATATTTCATTAGCGGAGTCATTTAAAGTAATCATATTGCCTTCAGTTTTTCCCATTTTTTTACCAGTCGGATCTACCAGCAACTTGGTAGTCAAGACAAACATTTCCTTGTGCTTTTTTCTTTTCATTAAGTCACGGCCGGCCAGCATGTTGAACATCTGATCGTTGCCGCCAATTTGCAAATCGACATTCATCGTCACCGCATCATATGCTTGGAAAATAGGATAGAGAAACTCGTGAACATAAACTTCGCGGCCAGTATTTATCCTGTCTTGAAACATGCTTCTGGTCAATAGATTAGAAACTGTAAAATGTGAAGCTAGTTCCAACATGTCTTCTGGCTTAAGTTTGTTGATCCATTTTGCATTATGCACAAAATTCAAATTTAATTTCTTTAAATCCAAGATTTTGCTAATTTGTTTTTTATACCCTTTTGCATTTTCTAAAACTTGCTTGTGAATCAGCTGTTTTCGAGTTGTTTGTTTATCGGTAGGATCCCCGATCTGGGCCGTAAAATCGCCAATCAGAATAACTACTTCGTGTCCAAGGTCCTGAAATTTCTTTAATTTTAGAAACTGGACCAGGTGCCCAAGGTGCAAAGTCCCGCTGGTCGGGTCAATACCAAAATAGAGCTTGATTTTTTTACCAGACATTAAAACCTTCTTTAGGGCTTCTTTATTTGGGTAGACATTCTCAACCCCCCGAGTCAAAAGTTCGTCTATTTTCTTTTCATCTGTTATCACTTTCATCCCGTTAGAAGTTATCCCAATAATATTTTACCTTATATAATATTAAGTAACTTTAATTAATTTTATAATCTCCTCCCGAAAGTTAACTTCCAACGGGATTCATGCTCGGATAATACCACATTTTTTGTTATAATTCTATATAATGAAAAAAATGTTTAAAACCAAGAGATTCTGGAAAAATATGCTGTTTTTCTGCGCCGGGATGTTTGTTTTGCTGGCCGGGATAATCATTATCTGGCTGTCTTCGATCCGAATTCCGGATTTCAAATCTTTCAGCGACCGGAAAATTGAAAATTCCATAAAAATATACGACCGTACCGGCGAGGTCTTGCTCTACGATGTGCATCGAGATACTAAGAGGACTGACATTGCATCCGAGGCGATGGGGGTCAACATCAAGAATGCCACCGTGGCCATTGAGGATTCGGAATTTTACAATCATAAAGGAATAAGAATCAGTTCCATTGTTCGAGCTATTCTTGCTAATTTTTTTGGCACGGGCAGAACGCAAGGAGGCTCTACGATAACTCAACAGTTGGTTAAAAATACTCTTTTGACTTCAGAAAAGTCTTACACCAGAAAAATAAAAGAGTGGGTATTGTCGATAAAAATAGATAATTCCATCCCGAAAGATAAAATCTTGGAATTTTATTTGAACGAAGCCCCGTATGGCGGGCAAATTTATGGCATCGAGGAAGCCAGCAAAACTTATTTCAACAAAGACGCCATTGATCTGACACTCGCCGAAGCGGCTTACCTCGCGGCCATCCCGCAGTCGCCGACCATCCTCTCGCCCTACGGGAAAAACAAAGACAAACTGGAAGCCAGAAAAAATTTGGTGCTCTCCCGAGAACTGGAGCTCAATTTTATAACCAAAGAAGATTACGATAAGGCCAAAAGCGAGGTGGTAACTTTTGCTCCACAAGAAAAAACTGGAATTAAGGCGTCTCACTTTGTTTTCTTCATTAAAGATTATCTAGAGCAAAAATACGGCAGAGAAATGGTGGAGAGAGGCGGATTGAAAATCACCACCACCCTCGATTATGAACTACAGGAAAAGGGAGAAAAATTTGTAAAGGAAGGCGCTTTGCAAAATGAAAAAGACTGGAATGGCAAAAATGCTTCGCTAGTAGCCATCGATCCGAAGACTGGTCAAATCCTGACCATGGTCGGCTCCCGGGACTATTTCGACAAGGAAATAGATGGTAATTTCAACGTGACCATCGCCACCAGACAACCAGGCTCCTCTTTTAAGCCTTTTATTTACGCCACCGCCTTCAAGAAGGGCTTTACCCCCGATACTGTGCTCTTTGACCTAGCTACAGAGTTTCAAACGACCTGCAATGCCTATGGCAAGGCATTGCCGGGACGTAATCAGAAAGATTGTTATATGCCCGATAATTATGACGGAAAATTTCGCGGGCCGATGACCTTGCGGGACGGATTGGCGCAATCCATCAACGTGATTGCGGTAAAACTTTTTTACTTGGCTGGGCTAAGTGATTCATTGAAGACTGCCGAAGATATGGGCATCAGCACCTTAGGCGACATTGGCCGATACGGACTGACCCTGGTTATCGGAGGCGGTGAAGTGTCGCTCTTAGATATGACTTCCGCCTACGGCGTGTTTGCAAATGAGGGAGTTAGAAATCCATATACTGGAATTTTAAAAATTGAAGATGGGAGTGGAAAAATCTTGGAAGAATATGCTTCGCGCCCGCAAGAAGTTTTACCTAAAAATACCGCGCTGATTCTCTCCGATGTTCTCTCTGACGAAAAAGCGCGCATCCCAACCTTCGGATCTCATTCCGCCCTTTACATTCCCGGGAAAGAGGTAGCGGTGAAAACCGGAACGACTAATAGCAACAGGGACGCTTGGACTATCGGCTATACTCCCTCGATTGTCGTTGGCGTCTGGGCCGGCAACAACGACAACGTGCCGATGAAAAAGGGAGGCGCGGCGGTAGCCGGACCGATTTGGAATAAATTCATTACCGAGGCATTGAAAAAAATTCCTTTAGATGGATTTGAACAACCAAATCTAGACACTGATACGAAAGTAAAACCGGTTCTGCGCGGGAGCTGGATGGGTAATGAAAATTTCTTTATCGATAAAATCTCAAGGAAATTAGCCACCGAATACACACCTCGAGAATCAGTGGAGGAAAAAATAATAACCAACGTACATTCGATTCTGTACTGGGTGGATCGCAATGACATTTTAGGAGCGCCACCGGCAAACCCACAGGACAATTCACAATTTAACCACTGGGAGATTCCGATCCAAAATTGGTGGACGCAAAATGGCGGAAGATATAAAATAACCACCATCAATGACAAACCAACCGAGTTCGATGATGTGCATAATGCTTCCTCGAGACCTAGCATCTCGATTATTGAGCCAAACAGCCACACGAATTATTTACCTAATCAAAGAATAAATTTGAGATTCAACAGTTCGGGCATTTATCCAATCACAAAAATAGATGTGTTCATCAACAATACTTATATAGGAACATATGACTCTAATTCGGCTGTGTCCTTCACTCCAAAAAATTTGGAAGATTTGCAGAGAGAGAATGAAGTAAAAATCATCGCCCACGACAGCGCCTACAATATCGGCGAAGCCACGACAATGTTTAGGGTGGCGCAATAGATTATCGATTCATCGGCATGATGAGATACAGAAAGGAAGGATCGGAGACTGGAGAGATGACCAGCGGGCTCGTGGCGCCGGAGAACTTGATGGACAGGCTGTCAGTAGTGATGGACTGGAAACAATCCAAGAAATATTTATAGTTGAAACCAAGTTCGATATCTTCCCCAGTCAAAGCCGCGTCTAAATAGGTTTTGTTTTCTCCGATATCGTTGTTGGCGGAAGAAAGCTCAAAAACTTTTTCTTTCGGAGAAATTTTTAAGTTGACTTGATTGAATTTATCGGAAAATATGTTGGAGATCTTTAAAGAATTGAGAAGATCTTGCTTTAAAACGGTGGCGCTAGAGCTCGAAGTTTTAGGGATTATTTGCCGATAGTCCGGAAATACCCCATCAATCACTCTGGAAGTCAGATAAACACCATCTAAAGAAAAGGAAATTTGATTTTTATTAAAACAAACTTTTATCATTCCGGCTGTCTCGCCGAAAACTCTCAATATCTCGGAAATATTTTTAAAAGGGACAAGTATCCCGGTAATTTCCGGCAATCCTTTAATTTTAATTTTCTTCTCCGCTAACCTAAATGAATCCGTGGAAACAAAAATCAAGCTGTCATTTTCGGTGTGTATGAAAACACTGGAAATCTCAGGTTTAATGTCCGATGGAGAAGAACTATAATAAACCGATTTGATGCCGTCAAGAAGTTTTTTGGAATCTATTTCAAAATTAGTTCCACTAACCCTCGGTATCGTCGGAAAATCATCTGATAATTGTCCTTTTAACTTTATTTTGCTTTTTTTGGTTTGAATAAGTAGATTCCCATCCACACTTTCCAAATAAATATTCTCATTTTGAAAAACATTGGAAAAAATTCCATTAAGCACACTACCTGATATGGCTACCACTCCTTCTTTTTCTATTTTCGCTGGAATTTCAACTTCAATTCCTAAGCTTAAATTAGTCGATCTTAATTTTAAGGATTTACCGGAAGCAATCAAAAGAATGGAATTTAAAATCGGCAGAGTAAGATTCTTACCAGTAATTCTTTCCACTTGCGAAATTTTGTTTTTAATTTCTTCAATTTTACATTCTAGTTTCATATGTTTATATGTTATATATTTAATCTATTAATACTACTAGTTGTGTGGATAAGTGGATAACTATTTTTTATTTATAATTTATAAAGATATTTTTTAATTTTTGTTTTTAATTTAAGTCTAATAACTAATAATAAATTTTTACTTATTTAAACATAATTCTTATTTGTTCTAATTCTTGTAAAAGTTGTGAGTCGGTTTTTAGATCGTTTTTAATTTTTAAGCAGGAATGGATGACGGTAGTATGGTCTTTACCGCCAAGTTTTTGTCCAATCAAAGGGTAAGATACATTAAAATCTTCCCGCAGTAGATACATTACCACTTGTCTGGCTTTTACGATCTCTTTTTTCCTGGTTTTTTCATAAACCGAGGCCTCTTCCAATTTATAATGTTCACTGACTATTTTAACCACATCCTTTATGGCCATATTTTTCTTAGGCCTCATGTTGTTTTTCAACAGATTTTTTACTTCGGCGAGCGTTAGAGGCTTATTTTTCAAGCGATATTGGCAGACGATGGTGTTTAAGCTTCCCTCCAACTCACGGACATTGCCGTCTATCGAAGTGGCCACATAATCCAATATCTCTGGATCCAGATTAATGTCTAATTCTTGCACTTTTACCTTCAAAATTGCCATACGAGACTCATATTCTGGCGGCGAGATGTCCACAATCATACCGGCCGCAAAGCGAGATCTCAAACGGTCAGCCAATTCTGGGATATAGTTCGGATGTTTGTCGGAAGAAAAGATTATTTGTTTATTGTTTTCATGAAAAGTGTTGAAAGTGTGAAAAAGTTCTTCTTGGATTTTTTCCATTTTGCCGATAAATTGAATATCATCAATGATTAGGAGATCATACTTGCGATATTTCTCCTTGAAAGAGTTTGCTTTATTGCTCTGGAGGGAATTTATAAAATCTGTAGCGAATTTCTCCAAGGTTATATAGTGCACCTTCTTGTTCGGATACCTTTCTTTGATGGTGTTTCCAACTGCTTGGATCAGGTGAGTCTTGCCCAAGCCAGTGCCACCGTAGATGAAAAAGGGGTTGTACTTGGTGCCCGGACTGTCGATAATAGCTAGGCTGGCGGCATAGGCTAATTCATTGAAAGGACCTACAATGAAAGAATTGAAATGATAGCGCGGGTTTAGGTTGTCTTCTGGGTTTATGTAGAGGTCTCTTAGAGGTAGTTCTTTGTTGACATAGCTTAGGCTTCCGCCGATTGGCATCGATTCTGGTTTTACCGGCTCTATTTTAGTAATCATATACTCTACTGCCCGCATATTTTCGAAGGCGTTAGCTATGGTTTTGGTGATGAGTTTATGATATTTGTTTATCAGCCAGTCGCGAACGAATTCGTTTGGCACGCCGATATAAACCACTCCCGTGTCTTCTTTCACGATTGAAGTATTTTTAAACCAAGTGCTGAAGTTGGCCCTTGATAGGCCGGCTTCAATTTCCACTAAGCAATTTTTCCACAGCTCCTTTGTGTCCATTGTCATTGGTTTCATATTATACTATTTGTAAAATATTTGATACTTTCGAAAAGTTATTAAACTTGTTGATAATGTGTGGATAATCTGCTATACTACCCCTATGTCATTTACATACAAACCTAAAAAGAGAAAAAGAGCTCGCAGTCACGGGTTTCTAGTTCGCTCTAGGCAGAAGACTGGTAAAAAAGTTTTAATTCGAAGACGCCACAAAGGCAGAGCTAAACTTTCAGTTTAATATGCTACCCAAAAAGAATAGAGCGACCACTCTAGAAGTTGAAAAAATCTTTAAAGCAAGCAAGCTTTTAAGCTCATCTAGCTTATCTTTCCGATATTTTAAAAATAGCGGTCAGCAAACCAAAATCTCCTTTATTGCGCCTAAAAGCGTCGCTAAGCTGGCCGTGGGTAGAAATATGCTCCGAAGACGAGGGTATTCTGCCTTAGAAAAACACCTTCCGCGCTTCCCTGCGGTTACAGGGGTCTTTGTTTTTAAAAAATATCAAAATGACACTTCGATTCTTTCCAATGAAATTGAAAACATTCTCAATAAAATTAATTAGCCTCTACCAAAAATATATTTCGTCTCTCGGCCGGCCCCGATGTGTCTTTTATCCGACTTGTTCGGAATACACCAAACAGGCTGTCGAGAAATACGGAGTCCTCAAGGGATTTTATTTAGGATTCTTGCGCATTCTTCGCTGTCACCCGTGGCAGAAAGATCACATTGATCCATTAAATTAAACTGCTTTGCTAAAAATTTTACTTCGGGGTAAGATGTAAGAATGCTTGCAAACATTTGGAACGCCGTTTTGTATCACCCATTGCTGAATGCTTTGGCTTTTTTAGTTTCCATTATCCCTGGCGGAGATGTCGGCATTGCCATTATAATTCTTACACTTTTTGTTAAGATCCTGCTCTTCCCCCTATCTCAGAAGTCTATCGAGAGCCAAGCTGAAATGAACATTTTAGCTCCCGAGCTTAAAAAAATTAAAGATTCTGGAGCCAGCAAAGAAGAACAAGCCAAACAAACTTTCGAGCTCTACAAACAACACAAAGTCAACCCTTTTTCGGGCTGTCTTTTGGTTTTAATTCAGATACCTATCATTTTTGCCCTGTATTATGTTTTTTACAAAGGCATAGATTTCCAAAGCGCAACCTTGTATTCTTTTGTTAATGCGCCCGAACATGCCAATATGATTTTCCTGGGGATCCTCGACATAAGTCAGAAAAGTGTGATTTTGGCAATTCTGGCCGGGGTGTCGCAATATTTGCAAGCATATTTTATGCCCCAGCTTACCCCCTCCAAAATTCCGGGCGGTTCTTTTTCCGAAAATTTTGCCAAAAGTATGCAGACCCAAATGAAATATGTTTTTCCGTTTGTGGTCGCTTTTATCGCTTACAGCATTTCCGGCGCCGTGGCCATATACTGGATTACCAGTAACTTATTTATGGTTGGACAGCAGATTTACGTTAAAAAGGAAAAAAATTTCAAAACCGTTGTAAAATAAAAAATGAAAAAAGATGAAATCCAAAATTTAATAAAAAACTTGATTGAAAAAACTAATGTTAAACTGAATAAAATTTCAATTGCAGAAGAAAGCCCTAAGAATATATGGATTTCCGTGGAAGTTGGCGAACCACATTTTTTTATCTCTTCTGACGGCGAGGGACTGCATGCCTTAAACCATCTGGTGCATAGGATTGTTGAAGCGAAAGACCCCACCCTTCGCCCTGGTCTGGGTATCATCATTGACATCAATGGTTTTCAAAAAAAGCGGGTAGAAAATATCCGCGCCATTGCCCATATGATGGGCGAGCGAGCCAGGTATTTCAAATCTAGTATCGAAGTCGATCCGATGTCGGCTTTTGAACGCCGAATTGTGCACGAGTTTTTGTCTAATGCAACTGATCTCAAGACTGAATCAACTGGTATGGGGAATACTCGCCGAGTGGTTATAAAATATGTCAGCGGGATATAGTTTTTTACTTTAACTCAAATTTCCACAAGAAAGAATCTTTTTTGTTCACAAAAAATAGATAATTTTCACCTTCATCGAGTGAAAGTTTGATAGCGTCAATTTCTCTTCCCCCGGTTATGGTGGCCGGATCTAAAATAAGTGTTGCGTTTCCGGTTTTTAAATCTACTTTCCAAAGCTGATCCGAGAATGAAACCTCTCCCTGATACCAAGTGTCTGGATATTCTCCCGGAGTGACTGATTTCGGCACGGCGCAGTAGATCGTGTCACTGATTTTACCCCAGACGCATTTTTCTGGCAGAGTTTTTATCCCTAATACATCGGAATTTCGAGTATCGGTGTGATAAACATTTATCGATAAATTACTATTACCATATAAGACCAATTTTCCGTTCGGGCTCATTAGAGCAGTTAGACCGTTTATATCTCCTAAAACCTTAATTAAATTTTTGCCAGCTCCGTCCATACTATACATATATCCGGGAATACGCGCCGAAGGTTTAGTGGAAAGAGTGATGGTATTGTTATTTGGCAACTGCGACAGCCATTCCGTAAAAGGAGAATCAAAAATTTGAATTTTTTTATTATTTGATAAATTCAAAATTGCGCCTATCATGTTTTCTCCGCTTTCAAACAAGTAAAAAATTTTCGAACCGTCAGAAGATACGCTGATGTCTTTGACATTATTCGGCAAGAAGGACCCTTTTATTTCATTCTCTCCGGTGGTGTCTCCTCCCAATAATTCTTTCGGGAGCGCGCCGACAAAAGTTTCAATGGTTCTTCCGTCGGTTTTCAAATATCTCATCACCACTGACTCTCCCTTGTTGCCGAAATAGGCTTCGTATACTTTAGGAATGACAGTCGTAGAAAATTTCCTTTCCTCAATCTTATCGGCAAAAGTTTGGTAAATATTTCCAGTCATTCGGTCCACATATCGAAGAGCCGGAGCAAATTCGGTTGGTGGCGGGGTTGACTTGGCGGTTAAACCGCCAAGTGGACTTTGCGGTGTAACCACCTCTGGTATTGGTATTTCTTTCAATCTCTCTTTGGAAAAGACAGCGAAACCCGCTATGGGCATACTGGAAATTTTGGTCAGTTTCATTTTAGGTGTCTCTCCGGTAGGGTTCGGCTGATAGTCTGGAGTTTCAGTTGAGGGAGCTGTCGGAGGCGTCGGTTTCTTGTCGCCAAATGGGTTAAATTGCGAGATAAAATTTGTGCCAGTACTTTCCCCCCCCGGCGGGGTCGGTTCTTTTTGAAAATAGAAAAATCCAAAGACCGCAATTGCTGTTAGGATCAAAACTATTATTAAAAGTATGAAATTTCTTTTAGACATTTAGGTTGCGGCTGGATTAGGGCTGGTAACGGTTGCCGGGTTAGGGGTGGCTGGGGTTGTACATTTGCCATCTGGCCCCCTTATTTCTGGAGGAACACACAAATCACTCCTAAGAAGATCTGGATTTATTGTGTATAGTAAGGCATAAGCGCCGAGAGCTATCAAAAGCCCCAAAACTGCATGCATTATTCTTTCTTTGCCCGCTGTTTTGGTGTGTTCAAGTTCGCTTGTCATAACTTCCAATCCGCCCACCACGATCATCACCACCGACAAAACTGCGCAGATGCCGATAAAAATTTTTATCATTAAGTTTAAGTAATTCCCTAAACCTTCTTCGGTATCAACATTTGTAAGTTCTCCTTTAGGACACCCTTCAGACTCGCAAGGTAGCGGGGCTAAAAGCTGATAGCCAGTTTGTGGAGCTGTGTTGTTGGATCCATACGGTGAAAAAGTTCCGGTTAGGCAATTTTCTCTTGTTACTTGGTTACCACTGTTTCCGCCAAATCCGTACCGATATTCTACCCCACCATGAAATCCAACACAGGTACCGTATGGGAGAAATTCTGGGTTGGTTTTAGCTAAACACTGTTCTCTCGTTAAATTTTCTTCAATAGTTTCATTTCTATCTACAAATCTAGGATCCCCAACTCTTTCGAGTATTTTACACTGGCCCTTAAAAGATTGTTGCGCATTTACCTTTATCACTGGACTTAAAATTCCAACCAGCGCAATCATTATTAAAATATATTTTATGTATCGCATTTTACTTTATGAACTTTCTACTTTATAAACTTTAGAACTCTATGGTGATTTCTTTGCTGGTCGCTTGAAAAAGTTTACTTTGATTAGCTATTTCTAATCTTAATTTTGAAGTTCCGTGCGTCCCGGCTTCGGCCTGAAGCGGCATCAGATTTTTCCTAAAACTAGTCAGGCTGACCCGGGCGTCGTTGATAAACCAATTCCAGACCAAGTATGGATGCTGTAATTCTTTTGGAGAAATAAAATAAGGTACGGCTTCGACTACTTCGTTTCCTTGTATTCCATGCGGGTCTCTCAGCGCTTGATCCCAGTTAGTTCCTAGGTTGCTGTCGCTCTTATAAAATAATATTTTTGGCTCTACCATGCCCATATCGACGCTTCCGCTCGCCGAAGAACTTTGGTCGAGAGTGGAAGCGGTTACGGACACGTTGTTTGAATCTTCTAAATAATCATTTATGAAAGTAAAATAATTTTTCCCATAGCCGGAACCGTCTACGTTGTTGGTGTAATCCTTCTTCCAATAATAAGTCATATTTTTGGAATCCACTAAACCAGAGCCTAAAGCTCTGATTTCGGGCATAGCCACCACTTTCACTTCGCTGTCGGGTGTGGGCAGAGCTTTGCCTTTGTAGAAAGGCGGTACATACGAATCATTGGCTTGCCAGAGCAGGACCATGACCGACGGCTTGATGTTTATTTTTGTCTCTACTGGCCCGTCTGGGAGAGTAACAGTCACGACAACACTTGCTTCTATCCCGGCCGCAGGCGCTGTGAAAGAAAATGATTTTTTCCCAATAGCAGACGCGACAGTCTTGCCGTCCAGAGACCATGTTATCATGGCGGCATCTAAATTGTTTACATAACTTTTGAGGACAACGGTGGTGTTTTCGTGTGGAGCGGGGTTCTCGGGTACTACGCTGACCAATATGTCGCTGGCAGACTGGGCATTAGCCACTGTTGCAAATATCATTACCGCTACGATTAGTAACAAAAATCTTAATTTCATAATTATGATTATACCACAACTCAACCCCCTAACCCCCCCTTGTCAGGGGGAACTGCATTTTTCCTCCCTTGATAAGGGGAGGTCAGGGAGGGGTTGTATTATTTTGCCCCTATCTGGGAAGCCTCTTGTTCCTCTTTGGCTTTTTTGTTCAATAATATCTGCGAAGGGTCGGAAGTTATGATCTGGTCTTCGGTGTAAGAAGCGATGATTTTTATGGCCACGTGTTTTAAGCCGGCGAAGAATATACCCTCTCCCACCGAAGATTCCAGTAATAGGTATTTTTCTTCATCAGTTAGATTAAAAGTTTTCTGCAAAATATCGATCGTGGTCGGAGATTGCTTCAATAAGAGCTGGATCGAAGAGTTGGTGATAATCGGCACGCCATAGGGTGACTTCATAAAGTCGGCCGCATCTTGAGTGATGGTAGACAGACCTAGGTAGTATTTTCTTCCTCTTTTGGCGATAGAATAAAGGAAAGAGGCGGTATCTTCGGATTTCATCATCCACCAGGCTTCATCGACTACCAAGAGGCGCTTTTTGAGATTCTTCCTTATGGCGTTCCAGATGTAATGCATAATGATATACATAGCCACCGGCTTCAGCTCATCTTCCATATCCCGCACCGAAAAAACAATGAATTTTTTATTGATATCCACGTTACTCGGCCGGTTTAGAAAAGTCGCCCAAGAGCCTTTGGTGTATTTGGCTAGGCGTTGCATCACCGAATCACTGCCGTCCATCCCTCCTAGAATCATTTCAAAGTCAGATAAAAGCGGTGGCTCGATGTTCGAAAAGTCGGATTCCGGAGTGATATCTTTGATAGCATAAGTTTCGGAAATCGCCCGGTCCACCATAGAATCTTCTTCCGGGGTTAGCCCGCCGAGCATTAATCGGAAAAGTCCGACTAAGTTGATAATGTTTGAGCGCAAGACATCTTCCGCCGTCTCATCTTCGCGCGGAATCGGCAAGTCAAAAGGGTTCATATGATGGTCGGAAGAAAGAGAAATATTAAAGTACCGCCCGCCGACAGCTTCGGCCAGGAATTCGTATTCTCTCTCCGGATCGATGACGATCACATCGGTATCAAACATTAAAGACCTTAAAATTTCCAGTTTGGTGGCATAAGATTTTCCGGAGCCGGATTTGGCGAAGGTCACCGAGTTATAGTTCTCTAGGCTGAATCTGTCGAAGATGACGAGGGACGAGTTATGTCGATTGATGCCGTAAAGAATGCCCTTGTCGGAAGTCAGGTCGAAGGAAATAAATGGAAATACGCTAGATAGGGGTTCCGAATTCAGTTTCTGGTGAATGTTTAATAAGTCATTGTTGATGGGGATAACGCTCTTAAAACCAGTTTCTTGCTGGAAAAGAGCCGGTTTGATGTAGATAAGCTTTGACTCCAGCATCGATTTAATTTCATTTTCAATTTTAAAAAGCTCCAGATCATTATCGGCGTAGATAGTGATATAAATACCGACGTCAAACATTTTCTCCTGCGCCTGGATCAGATTGTCGCGCAATCCTTCCAGGTCTTGATAGGAAGTGTCGAGCATGGGGTCTCTAACCATACCCTTACTCTCCCTAACATTGATCTGGCTTTGCACTTCGGCGACCTTTTTCTGGAATTGCCGTAATATCAGCGAGGTATCAATTGGATGGATAAAAATTGAAATATCAAAAACTTTGTCCAGATTGATTATCGGGGAAAACCAATTGTCAGTCAAAAATCTCGGGTAGGACATTATGAAAAAAGTGCGGGCGATTTTATCCCCCAAGTTTATAGACTTGGATTCGATTTTGAGGGCGGATGGCGCGATGATGTCTTGAAGCTCCAAGCTGGCTGATTCGTAGATTTGCTCCGGCAAAACTGCCAACATTGAGGCGTTGGTGTCGCCAAGTGATGAGTTGTCTTTCTTTTTTTTGAATATGTTAAATATGGACATTGTGCATTCTAGGCTCTAGGCTCTAGGCTCTAGGCATTAGCATTTATTTTGCTAGCGCCTAAGGCCTAAAGCCTAGTTGCCTATTCCAGTTTAATTTTACCCTCGACTTCCCCTGGATTGAAAACTTTATAAAATACTTCCACGACTTCTTCCGTGCCCAGCTGGACTGATTTGATGCCGCAACGGGAAAGTCCTTGCTCAATGACACCCACTCGCTCTTCCAGTTGGGATCTTTTTTCCTCGAAATCTTCCTGCTTGGCCAGATTCGCTTCAGCCTTGTTTTTCTTTTGAAAAAGTCTTTTCAAAATTCCGGAATCTGATTTTAAAACAGTATGGGTATAAGGCACGACCACGAAAAAGGTTTTAGTCATTATACTCACGCTTTCAGTAAAATTCCTAATGAACTCAATATATTCCCTGGTTTGCAATTTGAGCAAGGGTTCGCTTTGCAGTTTCATTCTGTCTTCTAGAAGCAGAAGGTAAGGCCGGATGTCGAGCCGTCTGGACTGCACCGATATCTGGATGGCAAAATCCAAAGTATTCAGAAAACTTTGGAATTGCAAAATCGTGGCCTTCTGCTCATCGTCGGATTTCAATGATAAGTTGACAGAATTTGCCAATATTATGGCTCGCAATCCACCGTCTTTCAGCACGATGACTCCATCGCGGACTTCCTTGATCGGCACAAACTCTTGAGTTGCTTTTGCGTTTATCATTTTTTTAGATCCAGAACGTCCAGGCTCCAAGCCAAATCCCGCAATTTATTCCCGCTCAATCTTACCGTCTCTCGGTTCATATTGATTCCTATCCTCGACCCTGTCGGTTCTTCGGAATCAATTTTATTTCTCTTCTTCTCCCTTCTTTTCCAGATATAGAGCTTGCTCTGGGTCAAATAGGAAAATCCCGCCTGAATCATATCAATGAAGGGCTTGTTGTTTGGTCGATATCGAGCCAAGGCGATGGAGAGCGCGGCAATCGCCAAGATAGGGATGGCGCCCCAGAAGAACCCAAGTAATTTGTAGATAATGAAGCACAACCCCGCCCCGCCGGCCAAGTACACAAACTCTTTGAAAGTGAATGGGCCAAAGATTTTGTCTTCTATGTCTAAAAATTGTGGAACCTTGAATTGCATGGTTAGGCTTTAGTCAACTAGGCCCTAGGCTCTAGCTGAGAAATTAATTTATTTAATATCTTCATAATTTCCTCTAATAAGGAATTCACCTTATTATAGTCTAAATTAATCATTTTAGATAATTTTCTAGATATTATGATCTGAGTTTCTAACTCTGCACCAGACGCAAAAGCTATGAGTAGAAACCGTCTAAATTCAATATCACCGCCTCGCATTTTACCTTCAGCTATATTGGAAGGTATAGAAACTGCCGCTCTGCGGATTTGCGATGTGAGTCCAAAGATTTCTTCTTTAGGAAACTTATTTGTAAGTTCATAAATTTCCATTACCAACTCTATAGATTTTTGCCATACAACCAAATCTTGATAAGTTTTCATTTTGAATTTTTGCTAAGGCCTAGCGCCTAGCGCCTAATGCCTAATCACTCAGGTGGCTCTCGATACGGATCAATTTTCGGCGCTTGCGGCACCGCGCTTGCTGGACTTGGTGCAGGTTTGCTGATATTTTCGAGTGTATGTTCGGTTCTTACCGATAGGATTTGCGAAGGGCCGGATAATTTTTCCGTTAATATCGGATGGATTACTTCCTCTTTCTTTTCGATGGTTTTCAATATATCTTCTCTTTGTTCCAGGGGCTTTTCGACGGGTCCCACTCCTAATTCTAATTTTTCCGGAATGATCTCAATCCCGGCGGAATGCAAAATTGCTTCTTCTTTATTCCCCTCTTGAGGGGTGGCGCTTGCGCCGGGGTGGATAGATTGTCCACCTCCCCCTCTCGGGTATTCCTCAAGAGGAGAATTATTCGGGAGTATTTTCTTTCTTTCGGTATTTTTAACCAGTTCCTCGCGGATTTTTTTGAAAACCAAATTATTCATTTCATTTACTAATTCATTAGCTTGGGCCTTGGAAATCTTCATCCTGTTCTCCAGTTCTTTAGGATAATCCTTAGCACTAACGAGCCCTGCGAGAAGCAATTCAGTTTCAGTTTCCAAGTCACCTAACTGCTCAAAGGTATAGCCAAATTTGCTTCGTAGTCCGAGTATGGATGCTCGCCAATCCACGGCATCAATCGCATTGACTGTTTCAAGAGGAAGTTCTCTTTTTGCCTTTTCTATTTTTATTCTTAATAAGTCTATTGTGTCGTCCATATATTTATTATATATTAATTTTTAGATTTTTACTTGATAGAAAAGACCGGTAGAACAGTTTCCTCTGGTTCATTATTCCCCTCTTGAGGGGTGCTCTGACTCGCGTCAGAGCGGGGTGGAATATCCATAAACACTGAATAATCTCCGCCGGAGAGAATGAAATCAAGATTTTGTTCCGGAGTCGTGTTTCGGCTTTTTCCGCTGGCCTTAATTTTTTCTATCAAGATATTATTTATCGGGGTAAATATTTTTTGTAAAACCTCTCCAGCTATTTTTTCCGCTTCTTTTTTGCTGGTGCCGATCTCGTTTTCTATATTTTCAGGGTAATCATTGATATCTTCGATGCCTATCAGTACTAGCAATGTTTCTACTTGAAGGTTATTTATGTCGTTGTCCCAAAGAAAAGAATCCCTTCCTATATTTTCCGTAATTTTTGCCCAATCCACAGAATTAATAGCATCTTGTGTCTCTGGTGCTAATTTACTTACTTCTTCTTGAGTTATTTGTTTTAATTTTTCTGTCATAAATTTAGTTATTTTTATGGACTATGTGGGGTTCCACTAGGAGCTGGAGCAGGGCCTCCTCCACCGCCAGCACCATATCCACCCGGACCACCTTTCGGTTTTATTTTCCCTCCACTTACTACAGGAGCATGTCCGCCTCCACCTCCGCCATGATCCTCATCGTCCTCATCGTCTTCATCCTTGCTTTTTCCACTGCTCTCTATTTTTGCTCTTGCTCTTATTCTCAAACTTGTTTCTGCTCGTTGTTTGTTACCAAAACCTTGTGCTCTGGCAACTATCCTTCCAAATGCGCTTGCGCCTTCCAGTCTTTCCGCAATTCTTATTCTGGAATTTCCACTTTCTTTTTCTAAGTTATGTTTTGTTGTTTTTACTTCATCCTCAAGCTGTTTTATTGTTACAGTTACTGTCTTTCCAGTTTCATCTTTCATGTCAAACCCTTTTTCTTTAACCCTCTTTTTATTTTCTCGCGCTGTTTGCAATTTTGCTTTTGCTTCACTCATTCCGGCCTCATCACCCGCGATTTTTGCTTCCTTGAATTCTTTTGTCATTTTTTCTATCTCTTTATCAGCGTCTTCTAAATCTAACTTAACGGAAACAGGAACTGCTTTCAATTTCAATTCTGACATCTCCACCGCCCTCTTTTCTTTTTTAGTTTCTAACTCTACTAATTCATCCGCCCTCTTTTGCCTCTTTTCCATTTGTCGTTTTTGTATTGCTGAGAATCCTCCTTCTCTAGCTTTGCCTAGATCTAACCCCCCTGCACCCGCAAGTTTACCAACTCCTGGAATCGCTCTAACGTCAAAAGAAGCTTTTGAACCGTAGTCTGCTGTTCTTAGGGCCATTCTAGAAGTAACGCCTCTCCATCCAGTCTTTTTAGCTCCTTCTTGCAATAATTTACTGCTTGCCGCCTTGGAGGCTAATCCTCCCACAGTCAAGGATGCCCCGCCAGATGCGGTTGCGGCAGCAGCGCCCAATGCAAGCCCGCCGACCATTTTCCCATATTTCATTACCGCTTCGCCTAATTCACCTGATGTTTTTTTCGCATAACTTGTTGCCTTATGAAGAATAATTAAAATTACGAGTGCCGGTATGATAAAGAACATTATAGTTTCCCAAGTGTTTTCTGAAGGTAACCTCAGACCACTAAATAGGTTTGCATCTATCAACTTAAATATCAAATACAAGAAGAACATAAAGATAGGCCCTATGAATGACAATGTTAGCAAACGTTTCAACCATGCTTCCCATCCTATACCCGCAATACCACTTAACTTTGGTATAGACCAAGACATAAAGGCGAAAGGCGAAAAGATCATTAATAACCAAAGCTCAATTAATCTAGTCAAAAAAACCAATCCAACAATAAAAAAACAATAAGCGGCGTAGAGCATAATTGTTCCAGAAACCACTTCAATTCCCATTGTAAGCTCAATCGGGACATGTTTTTCTGGAGATACATATCCAATTAATTTTGTTCCGTAATAAAAAGCGTCTAAACCCAAGAGGCGAGATATAATCATTCCGCTCGGAGTAGGGGGTGACACCTGTGTCTTTGTTTTTAGGTTTTCCAAAAAAGGCCCTGATATCAACTTACTGGGATTAAAAGCAGCTGCCAGTCCACTTGAAAGATCTTTTTCCAACAGATTTGTCGTTGGGACTGTCCTACCAACACTTGTGATTTTGTTATAAAAAACTAGTGCTAAAATATTTGAAGAATCAATGACTACTTTTGTGGAAAATAAAGAAAAATTTATCAGTAGCGCCATGATTATTACATGAATTATCATTTTTTTAGTCTCATGTCCTAATCCCAAGATTGTTTGAATTGCTATGTAAAGTAAAATAAGAATAAAGAAAATATTAGAAAGATCTCGGACCACTACCCACGCTGTCGAGACAAAGTCAGCATTGAATAAGTCACCATTTAATCCAATGGCCAACATGGCATTAAAAAACATTCCTGCTATTCCTAGTATGAAGGCTGGTATAGAAATTAATATGATATAAAATAATTTTCCCAAACATTCTGCCACATTTAAGCCACTCATATCAAAACAAGAAAGATTTTCATAAAGTCCGGATTTATTTAATTCTAATGGAGTAGATGCAGCTACTGTTGCGGATGTCTCTCCTGCCCCCCCCGCTATTGTTGGCGCTGTTATTCCTGTTCCTGTGTCCGCCGGAGTTGTTGACCCTGGTGACAGTGTCATTGCAGGCGCTGTTATACTACCTGTAGATGATGGTGTTTCCGTTTCAGGTGTTTCTTCTGACAGTGTCATTGATGGCGCTGTTATTTGCGCCTCCACTTTCCCCATCGGCCCAAAAAGCCCGGCGAGGACAAGCAGAATAAAACTAGCTAGGAAAATTTTTTGGCTAGTGGACGATTTTGTTTTATTTTTTTTCGAGTTGTTTTGTGACATAATTACAATTAATTTTCAATTTTCAATTCTTAATTTTCATTGAATTTTCAATAATCGATTTTCATTTTCTAGCAGAACTTGCGATTTTTTGAAAAATAAGCGTTAACTCCTGGCACTCCTTCCATTGTTTTAGTAAGTCAAATTGGAGATCGGTATCACAAGTAGTCAACATTTTTAGCCAGTGCTTTGTTTCCTGCGCCTCTTTCTTGCATATGAATATTTTATTGATGAAATCTTTTTTAGAACTTGCACCGTTTGCTTCCATATAGTTGGCTCCTATACTTGTGCCAGATCGAATTAATTGAGAAATAAGAGGCCTAGTTATGGTATCTTGCTTCAACTTCTTGCATAATAATATCAAATTTTCACCAAATTTGGCAGTTCTTTCTTCTAAGTCGTAAACATGAGAATTTGCAATTTTTGAATTTTCAGTTTTCATTTAATTTTTTAATGTTTTAAAATTGATTCATTGGGTCTTGGTTGAAAATTGTAAATTAGAAATTGAAAATTTATTCTGCATTTTAATTTTCTAAATCACTCTTATCCCAGTCTTTCTAATTTCATAAGCAAGCGGGTCAGCATTGTTTTTAAAATCTTTTTCGGTGAAGCCATGCGGTTCTATGCGGTAATCAATATCTTTCCTAAAATCCCAGAGCTTTAAAGAATTTCTTCCGAAGCGATTTTTAAATTTTGGGGAAATTACCGCGATATCTATGTCGCTATCTTTATGGTGCGTTTCCTTAGCTCGTGAGCCAAAAAAGTACACAGAAGAAAAAGGGAATTTTTCTTTCTTTAATTTTCTTATATATTTTCTTACTATTTTTATTGTTCTAGTTTTTTCCATAATTTTTCGTAAATTATTGCTATTTCTTTCAATTTACCTTCCGCGTAATTTTTTGTGCATTCTTTGTAGAATTTGAGCTTAGCATCAGGGTAGCGAGCTCGAATATTGAAATTATTTACCTCATCCAGGAATTTTTCTTCTTTTGCTGATAAATTGTTTTCCAAGTCTTTGTTTAAAAAAGATAAATCGTGTGTAAAGGGCGCTTGCTCTTTCCTGTGCTTTACATAAAGACCTTTTAATGCCTTTTCTAATACAATATGCCCAAAAAAAAGAGAATTTGAATATTCCTTGCTTTTGAAGAGCGCCAACATAGTCTTATGGTCATGTTCTGCTGTTTTCTTCCAGTATTCTATTGCTTCCTTAATTTCTTTTTCAGTCACATCTTTATTTTAGCATTATTAAGCGTTTAATGCATGACCTAAAAAGGGTTGGGGATAATACTTCACTAATAAATTTCCTCAAGTCAATCATTTCCTTGAAACAACAGGGTGTTTAGAGCTTTTATTTTTGCGGTTCAGCAGGCCTACCTGCTTACACCGGAGCTTCCCACCACTCAGGGTCTTTGCTCAAAATGGGCTTTAATTTTCCCCAGTTGCAACTCGGTACTTATTAAAGTTATTCCCACTGGCTCGTTCACTTACTGGAGCCACACTTCTAGTGTAGATGAAGTTAATCTTGTTCTGTTGAACTATCGAAACTAGCTCTGTTATCACTAGCTCCGATATGCACTACCCCCACTAAGGGTTATTATGCGAGGAAATTTATTAATGAACTATTTATGCAGTATAACACAAAAGGAAAACACCACAAGAGTTATTTTCATAGCATTTTTAATCCTCTTTTAATATTCCTTGAGCTATGTATTTTTTCATCAATGACTGATAGGGCATATCTATCTCATTGGCGCGCTCTTTAACTCGCGCGATCAAATGCAAAGGCAAGCGCAAGGAAATAGGCCGAGAAGAAGGTTTTAAGTTTGGAAAAGACACTCTCTCAAAGTCAGAAGGAGAAAAACGAGACAAATCAAATTTTGCCCAATAATCCCGTTCGGCGTCTTCATTTTTAAATTTTGGAAGTTTAATTTTCTTTTTCATATAATCTATAGTGTTTTTTATTAAGATTTCTTGCTGAAATAATCCTGACTCTATTATTCCTTACGGTAAATACAATGTGTAATAATCGTTTTTGTTTCGTTTGTCCTATTAAGGTATACCTTTCTTCGCTTTCAGAGTGCGGAACATCCTTCATTATAATCTTCTTCTGATCGAAGAAACTTTCTTCACATTCTTCGTTGGTTACATTGTGTTTAACAAGATTCTTTTCTCTGTTTCCAGCATCCCACTCAAAACCAGAAACTTCTTGTAATACTCGACCTTCTTTATTTGTAATTGTAGCGTGAGCCATATACATTGTCAAGCCAATTAGTAATTACTATTTATTTTACCTTACGAACTTTACAACTTTCCACCTTATAGCCACCACATTTTTATCTTCTAAACCCTATTTGACGCTTCGGTTTTTCTTCTTCCATAAGCAATTGTTTTAAAACCTCAAAAACCTTTTTTAATTGACTATCATATTTCTTCTCCATCCTTTCTATTTTTATTCTTAGTTGGGTATGAGTCGCTAGTAACTCTCTTAATTTTGTGAAAGTTCGGATAATCTGGATATTTACCATTATCGCTCTCTTGCTATTTAGAACACTCGATAACATAGCGACACTTTGCTCGGTAAATACATAAGGCAGGTATTTTCTGTGTTGACCATGACCTAAACTTAAGGTCACAATTTGTGACCTTATACTTGAGATGCCAAATTGGTATCTCAAGTTGAGTAGTTCTTTTTTTGTTAATTGAAACATAAAATCAGTAGGGAAACGGTCAATATTTCTTTTTACAGCCTGATTGAGTACTTTAGTTTCAACCTGATAAAGTTCTGCAAGGTCTTTATCCAGCATGACCTTCTTGCCACGAATAAGAAGTATTCCACTTAGTATTCTTTCACTCGGTATTAAACCAATTTTGTTTTTATTCATTATTTCACTTTACGAACTTTACAACTTTTCACTTTGCAACTTCTTAATTTACCGTGATGTTAACGATGAACGTCTGCGGATGCGCGGTTGACGAATCTTTTACTAAAACTGAAACTGAACCACGTGAGTGAGCAGTGGCTGTAAGTCTGGATCCATAAATCTCAACTGTCGCAATACTTATACTATTTGATGTCTGAATAACATTATATGGAGCTGTACCCCCTGAGATACTAGCAGTTGCAATGTTTGTTTGGTAATTTAGATAATTTGGAATGGTCAACGAAATGTTTTGCGGACTAACTATCAAAGGGTTCACGACTGTTACATGAACATTTGTGGTTCTAGGGGATGGAGATGAATCCAAGAATGTAACCGAAGTTTCTCCTGCATTTCTACCGGTGACTGTGAGAACATTGCCTAAAATTATGGCATCTATTATGCCTACTGGTAATGTTCCCGCAACTGTATAAGGCATTCTTCCACCCGATATGGTTATATTTGCAGTTCGTCCAGTATAGACTAAAACATCTTGTTGCGAGATAGTTAACACTGAAGGGTCTATTATTGTGATTGGAATAACAACTTGCTTAAAGGGTATTGAAGAATCTTGAATCGTAACTGAAGTAACTCCAGGCATAACACCTGTTACAATTAAATTAGTATCAGAAAGGACGGCTAGCGCAACGGCTTCATTTGGTCCTGTTTTTACGGTGTAATTTCCTTCGCCGCCAGATATCCTTATTATCGTAGGGGTATTAATGTTTGCCGAAATACTCGGTGGAGTAGCTGCCAAAACTCTAGGGTCGTTTACCGAAATATTTACAGTAGCTGTTTTTGGTGGAGTTGTTGAATCATAAACAGTGATGGAAGTAGTTCCTGCGGCGACGCCCAGGACTGTTATTCGGGGACCACTGGAGCCTGAAGTTGAAATTGTGGCAGTTGCCACTCCCTTACTGGCTTGTGATTGAATAATATTGAAAGGTGCTGTTCCGCCTGAGATAGCTGTGCTAGTTCCTTGTCCCACACCCACTGAAACATTTTGTGGGATATCCAATGTTGTGGCTGTGCTAGATGTTGTTGTTCCACCACTCAAAGTCTGACCATTATAACTCCAATTATCCTGTGTTGAAGAAGTGGGTCGAATGGTGCTAGAAAGAGCGCTCAAGCCCTTGTCTAAGAAGTGATTTAGCAAGGCGTCAAAAATAGCAGCTACGCTATCTACCACGCTATTGCCTAATGCTCCAGCTAATGTGGTTGATTCTCTAGGAGTGTCAAGCGCATTAAATATTTGATTGGCCGCTACGGAGCCCGGAGTTGTGTTTACTAAATTTTTGCAAGTATTTTTTTTGTTAAATTCGGCTCTGGCGGCATTGTTTTCTCTCTCCCATTGCAGGGATCCGCTGGCTCCTGGATATTTATTTACATCCCAAGGTATCTCCTTAAAACTTGGTCGGACAAATTCATTATAACCATTGTTGTAGCTATTTTTACCTCCATTATCAGCGCACATCTGCGGAGACAAGAATCCCATGCCTTGTTGCAAGGCGTTTTGTACTTTCTGGGCTGGGGCTTGTAAAGTGCCCTCTAGACGACTTGCTAAGTTCTGCTGGATGATCATGTTGAATCCCAGATAATTATTTTGTGGATATTGGGTGTTGATCAGGAATCCATT
>Ga0155764_140_pt1 | contig 29483 bp, 36 predicted proteins | sample RifCSPlowO2_01_FD_107418 | JGI IMG/M metagenome (GOLD analysis project Ga0155764, IMG submission 107418) | Candidatus Nomurabacteria bacterium RIFCSPLOWO2_01_FULL_40_18
CTCCACTATAGTTCTAGCCAGCCTAAATTCAGCCCGAGCTAAAGCCAGAGATGCCAGAAGGCTTGCCGATATGCGTCAGGTCCAAAATGCGCTTGAGCTGTATTATAACGATAATGGTCACTATCCCAATACTTCAAATGAATGGCAAGGTGAGACTTGCTGGGATCCTTCTGACATTTATGACACAAGTGGTCCCAGTGGGTATATTCCGGATCTTGCGCCTACTCATATTGCAGTCCTGCCTACTGATCCCAAATCCAATCTTAGTAATTGTTATATTTATAAGTCCAATGGTGCTGATTATATGTTTCTAGTTTATGGTAGTGTTGAAGGTGTTATACCAACATCCTTAAAACGTCCTAGGCTTCCTGCCGAATTAAATTACACTATATATAGTAGATCTGATATACCGACAGATGGTTGTGCAACTCATTCAAATGATTCTAATTATCCCGCCTGCTGGTAATTGTATTTTTGGATACAATCTTGCTATAATTTCATTATGATCAAATTTATCCACAAAAAACACATCAACATAAGCGATAAAGATAAAAAACTTATTATCTATTACAATGTCTCGGATATTTTTCTCGGAATCGCCTTGGTGGCGCTGGTGATATTTTTTATCCATAATTATATCTCTAACGCATTTTAAATCTCGGGGTTTTGGTGTAGAATATACCTATGCCTCCCGAAATCAAACCGCCAACTACCGCTGAAATTGAAGAAGCGCTGAAAAATTTTCCAGCGAGTACTGAAATCAATCAAGCTCTGAAGGAATTTGAAGTAAAATCCCAAGCTGGGTACGTGGAGCCAGTTCCAGAGGCTTCTAAAAATTTGGATCTTCCTTTTATGGTCCGGCTGGTGATGAAACTCTCCGGTGGGGCAATCAAAGAACAAAGGACTGCCGAATATGTGCTTCTAGGCGTTGTCGTGCTGAACATCATTATCACCATTCTAGTTATAAAGTTTTTGTTGTAATTTGACTATTTCAGCCTATTTTGCTAGTATCTAAATAAGGGAAACAAGTCTTGATTAATCCGCTTTTCTCCTCCGACGCTCTGGAATCAGAGGTTCGGAGAACAAAAGTGAGATATTGCAGGGCTATCCCGCTTGATTATTTATGGCTAAAACATCCGTCAAAGCTAGAGCTTTAAAGAAACCTAAATTTTCCACTCGAGCCAAAAATCGATGTTTTCGCTGTGGCCGAGGCAACGCTTTTATGCGAGATTTTGGTCTTTGTCGCATCTGTTTTAGAGAATTAGCCAATGAAGGAATGCTTCCGGGAGTTAGAAAATCTTCTTGGTAAAACAAAAAAATGGATTCAATTTCAAACATGTTAATAACAATGAAGAATGGCGGTAATGCAGGCAAAAAGTCTGTATTTTTACCATATTCTAAAATGAAAAACGCAATTGCAGAATGTTTAAAAAAAGAGGGCTATGTAGCTGGCGTTCTTAAAAAAGTTAGAGATGATCAACCGGTCTTGGAGGTAGCTTTAGTTTACGTAGAAAAAAAGCCGAAAATTACGGAAGTAGAAAGAATCTCCAAGCAATCCCGTCGCGTTTATTTCAGAATGAAAGACATTCACCTGGTTCGCAATGGTTCCGGGCTTTTAGTGCTTTCGACCCCGAAAGGTATTTTATCAGGCAAGGAAGCCCGCAAAGAGCAAGTCGGCGGCGAAGCACTGTTTCGAGTATGGTAAAACAGTAAAACAGAGCTTTAGACTCTGATGAGAGGCTAAAGCTCTGTAATATAAAAAATATATGAGTAGAATAGGCAAACAAGAAATACAAATACCAGCCGGAGTCAAAGTCACGCAGAGTGGCAATGTTTTGACCGTAACCGGTCCAAAAGGGACACTCTCAAAAACTTTTAGAGACGACATCACTATTACTGTAGGCCCTAGTGTTATAAATTTGAATATCAAACGAAATGATAAATTTTCTAAATCTCTCTGGGGCACTTACGCGGCGCACATCAAAAACATGATCACCGGCGTGCAGACTCCGTATCAAAAGAAATTGATATTAGAGGGTATCGGATTCAAATCCGAAGTTAAAGGCAAGGATTTTCATTTTGCGCTTGGATTTTCTCATCCAGTCATTGTGCCTATTCCGGAAGGTATCATAGCTACGGCCGATAAGAATAACATTACGATTTCTGGGATAGACAAAGAGCTGGTTGGCAGTTACACCGCCGCTATCCGCGCCCTAAAGAAGCCAGAGCCATACAAAGGCAAGGGAATGCGTTATGATAGTGAAGTTATCAGACGCAAGCAAGGCAAGAAGACGGTGTAAACAAGTAGAAAGTGAAAAGTTATAAAGTTCATAAAGTAACATGCAAACAAAAACCAATAAAAATAAGAAAAGAATGAGATTAAAGAAAAAGATTCGCATAAAGATACGAGGTACTGAGGCGCGTCCCAGGCTTTCGGTTTTTCGTTCAAATAAATTTATTTACGTCCAGATTATCAATGATGTTGCCGGCAAGACTTTAGTGCAAAGAAATGATATAAAAATTACCAAAGGCACCAAGACGGAGAGAGCTAAAGAGGTCGGACGGATGATCAGCCAAGCAGCGTTAAAAATGAAAATCAAAGAAGTTGTCTTTGATCGAAATGGATTCAAATACACCGGAAGAATAAAATTAATAGCCGACGAAGCGCGAGCAGGGGGGCTTAAGTTTTAAAGTAGAAAGTTATAAAGTTCATAAAGTAAAAATATGGAAAAAGAACAAGCAAAAGAAAATATCAGAGAAAATAAAAGAAGCACCGGCGACCGAAAGAGTAACCGACGCGGTTCTTCTTTTGGACGCGCTAAGCCGGAATTTGATCAAAAGATTATCAACATTCGTCGGGTTACTAGAGTGGTGGCGGGCGGACGCCGATTTTCTTTCTCGGTGGCTCTGATTGCGGGAAATAAAAAAGGATCAGTGGGTTTAGGTTTAGGCAAGGCGGGAGATACGGCGCTTGCGATCAATAAAGCTGTCCGAAATGCCAAGAAAAATATGGTCAAATTGAATTTGACCAAAACTATGTCCATTCCGCATGAGCTTTCAGCGAAATTTTCCAGTTCGAAAGTCAGACTGCTTCCGAATAAAGGGCATGGACTGGTGGCTGGCTCCGTCATCCGCGACATCGTGAAACTCTCCGGCATGAAAGACGTTACCGGGAAAATTGTCTCTAACAGTAAAAATAAATTAAACAATGCCAAAGCGGTGATGGAAGCGCTTGCAGTTATTTCTTCAAAATATGCCAAAATAATTCCAGAGACCGCCATTATTGCTAATAAGGAGGTCGTAGTTGCCGAAATCGAAGAAAAGTTAAAAATAGCTGAATAAAATGCAAATACATGATCTAAAAAGAAATCATAAGAACAAGAAAGACCGCATCGTGGGCCGCGGAGGCAAGCATGCGAAGACTTCCGGCCGGGGAGGCAAGGGGCAGACGGCTCGTTCCGGCAACAAGCGCCGTCCAGAACTTCGTGATATCATTAAAAAGCTACCGAAAAATCGCGGGTACCAGTTTAAGTCTATCCAGAAAGTTTTTATTCTTCCGGCTGACAAACAGCCTCTCAAGGGTGAGAAGTTTTCGGAAATCAGAAAGCGATTAGGAATAAGGGGGAAGAAGATCAAAATCAGATAATACCCCGAAGTTATATGCAAAATTTTTTAAATAAAATGAAATTGATTTGGACCGATACGACCCTGCGAAAACGCCTTTTGTTCGTACTTTTTGCGCTGATAATCTTCCGGTTGCTTTCCGCTATCCCTATTCCGGGTATCGATACTCTAGAGCTTAATCGATTCCTTTCCAATAACCAATTTTTCGGCATTTTGAATATATTTTCCGGTGGCGGACTTTCCAATCTTTCCATCATTATGCTCGGCGTCGGTCCGTATATCACGAGTTCGATCATTATGCAACTTCTCACGATCATGGTTCCGGCTTTAAAGAAAATCTATCACGAGGAAGGCGAAACTGGCAGAAAAAAGTTTACTCAATACAGTAGATTGCTGACAGTGCCCTTGGCGGCCATTCAAGGATTCGCTCTTTTGGCCATTCTCGAAAGTCAGAATATTTTGGTCAATTTGACCGCTTTTGACAGGATTACCAACTTGATAATCGTTGTCGCTGGATCGATGCTTATAATGTGGATCGGGGAGCTGGTATCAGAATTTGGCATCGGTAATGGCGTATCTTTGATAATCTTTGCCGGTATTGTTGCTGGACTGCCATCGACAGTTAGCCAGACGCTTTTCACTTTCGACCCCTCACAAATCCCACTCTTCCTTATCTTTGCCGTAGTTGGACTCTTGGTGATTGCGGGCATCGTTCTGGTAACTGAAGCTGAACGCCCGATTCCGGTAACTTATGCCAAACGTGTCCGCGGGATGAAAATGTACGGCGGAGGTTCGACTTATCTGCCACTTCGGGTTAACCAGGCGGGAGTGATTCCGATAATCTTCGCTTTATCCATTCTTCTTTTTCCGCAAATGATCGGTAACTTTTTAGCTAAATTTACTAATCCGATAGTTATGAAGATTTCTAGCGTGCTTGCTTCGTTCGATCAAACATCAGTACTCTATGCGGTGCTGTATTTTATTTTAGTATTTCTTTTCACTTATTTCTACACCGCGGTTACTTTCGACCCCGAGGCGCTTTCTACTAATTTGCAGAAAAATGGAGCGTTTATCCCGGGCATTCGCCCAGGTCCATCAACTTCCGAATACATTTCTAAAGTTCTGACTCGGATTACTTTCTTAGGTGCAGTTTTTTTGGGTTTTATCGCCGTTCTACCTATCATTATGCAACACTTTACCGGCATTACGGCTTTAGCCTTAGGGGGTACCTCGGTGCTCATCGTGGTTTCTGTTGTCCTTGACCTAATGAAAAAAGTCGATGCGCAAATCTCCATGCGGGAATACTAGTTTTCTTTTGCCCACTTTTTATATTCTTTGACTACAATATCTACAACTTGCTCTAGATTGTTTTTGTCTGTATCCACGATCAGATCAAAATTTTCCTTATTTTTGTGATCTTTTATTCCGTATAAATCAAAGTAACGCTTGCGTTCAGAGGCCAAGCGTTTGGCGGATTTCTCTACCATTTTCTCTATTGATTCGACTTGTCCTTCATTTTCTAGATGTCGCGCCGGATTATTTTTCATGTCGTTTAATATTCTTTGCGCGGCGATTTTTGGGTCAAGATCAAGATAAACTTTGAAACTCTCTGGTATAAAGTGAAATGCAAGTCGCGAATCTATTATAGCTTTTTCTTGTGAACCTACTTGTTTTACGTAATCATCGATCTTTTTATCTACCCAATCTTCTTTTTCCGCAATTTTCCCTAGCTCTTCCAGGGTTATATTATTTTCTTTAGCGATCGCTCGCATAAAATCTCCCGAAGAAAAATGTTCGAAGCCTAATATTTTTGCCACTTTTTTAGACGTGCTGGATTTGCCACCTCCGTTCGCTCCGGCTATCGTGATAATTTGTTTTTTCATAGCAGAATCATTCTATTACAAAAATGTTGATTTTTCAAGCCAAATTTTGTATTGTGTATGTATGCAACCGCAAACTTTTGTATTTTTTGGAATAGTGGGTTCTGGCAAGGGGACTCAGGTGAAGCTTTTGATGGATTTTTTGAAGGCTAAAGACGGCAAGGAGTGCATTTACGCTTCCCCAGGGAGTGAATATAGAAAATTGGTAGAATCTGGCAGTTATTCTGGTTCCCTTGTAAACGGGCCTCTTTCTCGTGGTGAACTTTTACCTGGGTTTTTAACTGATGCAATTATCACTAACATTCTTATCTCATCTCTCACCCCAGAAAAGCATTTAATAGCTGACGGATATCCTCGCGCAGTAGCCCAGTCCGTAAGTTTTGAAAACATGCTGAAATTTTTTCAGCGAGAAAATATAAAAATTATTTATATTGAAGTGAAAAAAGAAGAAGCGATGAAACGCAATCTCCTTAGAGGGAGGCATGATGATACTCCAGAAGGTCTTGCAAAAAGATTTGATGAATATGTGAACAATGTAATTCCATCGATGAATTATTTTAAAGGAAAAGCTGGTTATATAATTTACACAATCAATGGAGAGCAAACAGTGGAAAATGTGCATAAAGATATTATCAAAGCCTTAGGATTTTAGATGATTATAATTAAAACACCAGAAGAGATAGAAATACTGCGTGAAGGTGGCAAGCGTTTGGCGACTGTGCTTTATAAGGTGAAAGATATGGTCAAGCCGGGAGTTTCAACTAAAGAATTAGATTTATACGCCGAGAAATTGATTCGCGAAATGGGGGATACGCCCGCTTTTTTGAATTATCGTCCAACGGGAGCTAAAACTTCGTTTCCGGCGTCGCTTTGCATATCAGTCAACGACGAAGTGGTGCATGGCATTCCAAATAAGAAAAGAATATTAAAAGAGGGAGATATTGTTTCGCTGGATCTAGGACTCAAGCATAAAAATCTTTTTACCGATATGGCGCTAACTGTTCTTGTTGCCGTGCCGTCGGGCAAAGTTAATGCGAGTTATAAAAAACTTTTGGAAGTTACAGAACAGGCTTTGCAAGTGGGTATAAACGCCGCTCGGGCCGGAGGTACAGTGGGGGACATTGGCTATGCGGTAGAGAGTTTCGTTCACGGAAAAGATAAAAAATACGGCATTGTGGAAGTTCTGTCAGGGCATGGGGTGGGCAGAGCGATACATGAAGATCCGTATATCCCGAATTTTGGCAAAGCTGGCAAAGGAGAAAAGTTAGTGCCCGGGATGGTTATAGCTTTGGAGCCTATGATCAATCTCGGCACCAAAAATGTAACCATAGACGACGACGGTTATACTTTCCGTACCGCTGACGGCAAACCAAGCGCCCATTTTGAACATACTATCCTTATCATCGAAGGCGAAGCCGAGATTTTAACCTCACCCTAACCCTTTCCTTATCAAGGAGAGGGGAAAAGCAAGGGGTGAGGTGTGTTATAATATTTTAATGAAAGAACCATCCTTTTTTAAGGAAATGCCGAAGTTCAAGACTCCCGAAGAGGAGCTTGATTATTTGCGCGCACATGTGGCCAAGCGCGAGAAAGAACTCATCCAGATCGGGCATTTTGAAAACGCGAAAGAACATGCGGCGCGCGATGTGGTCGGGGCTTACAAGGATGTGCCGGCTGAGCAGGTGGTGCATGGCAGTAATATCATCAACGAAAAAGAAACGCAGGGGATAGTGCTGGCCCTAAAGCCCGAATCCCATGACAACGTGATGGAGGAGCTTTTGGGTATTGTGATCACCAAGGGTATTCGCAATGCGCTCTCGGTAGTGGAGGCGATGGGGAATCCGCATGTAGAAGATGATTTTCATCGGGTTCTCGTCCAATATTTAAAAACAGGTCAGATAATTTCCGATCTGAAAGAAGACACGCCTTTGTACAAGTCGCTAAACATGACCCTTTTTGAAATAACTTTGCCACCGCCAGTTGATGAAGCTGACAAGTCTAAAGGCTTCAAGGAATTCATCGGCGCTATGGAGCAATTTTATGCCGGCATGCAGTCTATCTCCGAAGGCCGGAATAACGAAAAAGAAAATTATTTTACCATCGAAGTGGCGCTTTCCAGCGAAACCGATGAATTAGTCATTTACGCGGGAATTCCCAATAAGCATCTTTCGCTTTTTGAAAAACAGATTTTAGCGTTTTATCATCACGCGAAGATCCGAGAGGTTGCAGACGATTACAATGTTTTCAATGCTTCCGGCGCATCCGTCGGAGCCTATGCTTCTCTGTCGCAACGCGGAGTGCTCCCTATTAAAACGTATGAAAATATTGATCACGATACCATGAATACGATCTTGAACGTTTTCTCAAAGTTGAAAACCGTCGGCGAAGGCGCGGCGATTCAGCTCGTGGTGGCCCCTGCCGGTGAGAAGTTTATTAATGAATTCCATAAGATCTTGGATGACGTCAAAGACGGCATGTCGGTCAAACATGCGGCGGACAATTTTTATAAGTTTGGCAGCGCTTTAAAGAAAGTCGGCAAAGAACTTTTGTTTGGGCATAAAGAAAAAAAACCAGAAGGAAAAAATGAAGACAAATACATGAAAGGCCGACGGGCGGTAGACGAAGGAGCCGTGGAAAAAATAGGCAATAAATTGAAAAGTTCGATTATGAAAGCTAATATCCGCGTTATTGCTTCGGGTGAAACCAAAGAGCGAGCAGAATCCATTCTCGGGGAAATAAAATCCTCTTTCAACCAATTTTCGGAAGCGGCCAGCAATGCGTTCATTTTTGAAGAAGTCCATGGCAGTGATTTGAAAAAACTTTTCCATGATTTTTCTTTTCGTTCTTTTTCCGCTGACAAGGTTATGCCGCTAAACCTAAAAGAACTTGCCTCAGTATTTCATTTCCCGGTCGGTATGGGTAGTCAGCCCCAGCTCAAGGAGGCTAAGGCTGGCATTGCTCCAGCGCCGCTAGAATTGCGCAGTGACGGGATATTGCTTGGCATCAACAGCTACCGAGGCAAGGATACTCCCGTGCATCTGGCTCGCGAAGACCGCATGAGGCATTTTTATGTGATCGGCCAGACCGGAACCGGTAAGACCAATATTATGCTCAATATGATCACTCAGGATATCAGAAATGGCGACGGTTGCTGCTATATAGACCCCCACGGCACTGATATCCAAACCATTCTTTCTCGCATTCCTAAAGAGCGAATTGACGATGTCATTTACTTTGATCCTGCTTATACCCCTCGGCCAATGGGTTTGAATATGCTCGAATATGATCCGAAATATCCGGAGCAAAAGACTTTCGTGGTGAATGAAATGATGGGAATTTTTAATAAACTTTTTGACATGAAAATAGGCGGCGGGGCCATGTTTGAACAATATTTCCGAAACAGCGCCTTTCTGGTGATGGAAGATCCGGAATCTGGCTCGACCTTGCTGGAGATCACTCGTGTCTTGGGGGATAAAGAGTTCCGAGATATGAAGTTGGCCAAGTGCAAGAATCCTATTATCAAACAATTCTGGGTTTCGGCGGAGCAGACAACGGGGGACCAGTCACTGGCGAACTTTGTGCCGTATATTTCTTCCAAATTCGATAACTTCATCAGCAATGACATTATGCGCCCAGTGGTGCTCCAGCAGAATTCCGTTTTCAACTTCCGAAAGATTATGGACGAGAAGAAAATTCTCTTGGTGAATCTATCAAAGGGTCGTCTGGGCGACATCAATGCCAACTTGATCGGTTTAGTTCTCGTCGGCAAGATTCAAATGGCGGCGCTTTCTCGCGTGGATATGTTTGGCAAGCCGATGAATGATTTTTATTTATACATCGATGAGTTCCAAAATGTTACTACGGATTCTATCGCTTCTATTTTATCCGAAGCCAGAAAATACCGGCTTTCCCTCAACATCGCGCACCAATACATCACCCAGTTGGAAGAGAAAATAAAAAATGCGGTTTTTGGCAACGTTGGTTCAATGGCGGTGTTTCGTGTCGGTACCGAAGATGCCACTTTCCTGGAGCCTAAATTCAAGCCAATATTCACTTCGCAAGACATTACTAAGCTGGATAATCGAAATGCCTATATAAGTATGCTTGTGAACGGCCAGCCGGTTAAACCTTTCAATCTAAGAACCATGGACGCGGAGAAGGGGAATATGGAAATTATAGATAGTTTGAAAGAACTTTCTTATGTCAAATACGGCCGAGAAAGAGAAGAAGTCGAAGCTGAAATTATGGGGAGGTATAAAACGATGGAGTAAGATTAACCTCACCCCAACCCTCTTCTGGAGAGGCGAGGGAATCCGGCTCCTTCCCATTCCAGGGGAAGGCGGGGGATGAGGTTTTTGAATTTTGCAAATTTATTTTTTTCTGCTAATATAAACGAATATGAAACATCCAAAAGAAGAAAAGACGTATGTAATGATAAAGCCTGATGGAGTCAGAAAAGGGCTTATCGGGGAGATTATTAATCGTTTTGAGAGAAGGGATTTGAAGGTGGTAGCGTTGGAGATGTTCCAGCCGGATCATAAGCAACTTGATGACCATTATCCAAAGAATGAAGAGTGGATTACTCGGCTTGGGCATAAAACTCTTTCTACTTATGAAAAATATGGTTATGATGCCATGGCAGATTTTGGCACAACAGATCCGGCTAAAATAGGCCCAGAGATTCGCAAATGGCTTCTTGATTATATGAAGTCCGCTCCGCTAGTAAAAATTGTTCTGCAAGGCACGCATGCGGTGGATGTGGTGCGTAAGATTGCCGGCGATACGATGCCATACAAGGCGGATATGGGCACTATCCGTGGAGATTTCTCCATTGATTCACCGGCCTTGGCCAACAAGGAGAAACGCGCGGTGATGAATATCATTCATTGTTCTGAAACCCCCGAAGAAGCCGAGCATGAGATCAAGCATTGGTTCGGAAATCAAAAAACTCACAACTATAAACGTTTCGGCGTGGATGAATAATCTATGTATGAAGTAGAAGTCAAAGCGCGATTACGAAACAGAAAAAGCGTTTTAAACAAGCTGAAAGCTTTGGGCTGTAAGTTCAGCAAGGAACTCCATCAAATCGATCACATTTTTGCTCCTGAAGGGAACCCGTTTCCTTTACCATTTGAGATTCCAATTCTTAGAGTGCGAAAGTCTAATGATCAATATTTTTTTACTCTAAAAATTTCTCAATCTAGTAGACAAGATTGTATTGAAAAAGAAATGAAAATTGTGGAAGGGGAAAAAATGATGGAAATATTGAAACTTATAAAATATAAAGAATTTGCTCTAGTTGATAAAAAGAGAATTAAAACCAAATATAAAGGCATAGAAATTGTTTTAGATAAAGTAAAAAATTTGGGAGAATTTATTGAAGCGGAAAAAATTGTTATTCACGAAAATCGTGAAGATAGAAAAAAAGTCCAAAGTGAACTTTTAGACTTTCTCGAGACAATAGGTGTTTCAAAAAAAGATCAGGTCATTGATGGTAAATACAACATTATGCTGTATGAGAAACTAAATAAGAAATAATTCTATGTCAAATAAAAAAATTTGTGTTTTTTGCACCAATCCGAATGTTAAAGAAAGAGAGATCATCAGAAATGAACTAGCTTCCGCATTTCCGACCAATATTCCTATTGTTCCCGGGCATGTTTTGATATGCCCCATAAGGTGTGTTAGCAACTTCAACGATTTAACTTCTGAAGAAATTGCCGCAATTTTTGATTTGCAAAAAAAGTTAAAAAAATCTCTACGAAAAACTTTTTCGGCGGAAGGTTTTAACTATGCCTGGAATGAAGGTGAGGTAGGAGGACAAGCGGTGCCTCATTTTCATTTGCATATGCTGCCTCGAAAAGAAGGGGATGCCGGGATCACTGAATATGAACCGCGCAAATTTCTTTACCGGCCTGGCAGCAGGGAACAGTCTTCCGACGACGAACTGGCTTCGGTCGTTGCTGAAATAAAAAAGTTTCTATAAATCGTTATGTCTTTATCCCCAAAATGCCAAAGTTGCAAAAAAATTTGGTATTCATGCAGAAATTTATACTTCCTTATCAGATTTTAATAAAAAACTTATATTTTTAAACAAACAATAATCAAAAATCATACTGAAACACAAAAATGTTTCTGTCTAGTTGCCAGTTTTTTTTAGGGGCGTATAATTTAAGTAGGGTTATTTCCGATTATTACCTAGAACACTAATCAATGGGAGCGTCGATCGTGTTTAGCCTTGGCTTCTCGCGTCTCGCACCCACCTAGCAATGAGCTATGGTAATACATCAGAAATAGTCCTAAGAAGAACTCTCCGCCAGAGGCGGAGATTTTTTCTTAGAGTATGATATTATTAAAGGACAGTCCTTGGGAAACTTCTTTAAGGACTGTCCTTATGAAACAAATTGCCAGAATAACATTTTGTGGGGGGACAGGCTCTGTAACTGGAGCTAATTTTCTTTTAGAGGCCGATGGCCAAAAAATTTTAGTTGACTGCGGGCTGACACAGGGGCTGAAAGTAGCCGACGATATAAACTGGGACCCTTTTCCATACGATTCAAAAGCCATAGACATACTTTTTATCACCCACGCGCATGTGGATCACTTGGGCCGAGTGCCAAAACTCGTGAGCGAGGGCTTTCGGGGCAAGATTTATTCTACCGAGCCGACTCGGGCGCTCTCCGGCCCCATGCTCGAAGATACGGCTGGCATCCTGTCAAAGAATACTGAACTGCATTTGGATAAAATATACACTGAAGAAAATATCAAGCTAGCGCTCTCGCTCTGGCAAGGATTTAAATATCATGAAACGATCAAAATTACTGAAAATTTGGAAGTATCTTTCTTGAATGCCGGGCATATTTTGGGTTCGGCTATGGTGCAATTTATTTTCAGTGGCAAAAAAATACTTTTTACCGGAGATTTAGGCAACAGCCCCTCAATGCTTCTCCCCGATACAGAAAAAATAACAGATGTAGATTATCTAATAATGGAGTCTGTCTATGGCGATCGCAACCATGAGTCGCGAGACGATCGCCGGAAATTTTTAGAAGAAACGATTGAAGACAATTACAAAAGAAAAGGGACTCTCATTATTCCGACCTTTTCGCTGGAGCGCTCGCAAGAACTTCTTTTTGAGTTTAATGCTTTAGTAGAAAACAATCGCATCCCAGTAATGCCGATTTTTCTAGATTCGCCACTCGCGATTCGTTTAACCGAAGTTTTCAAACAATTCAAAAGTTATTTCAATGAAAATGCCCAAAAAGCAATGTCGCACGATAAATATCTATTTGATTTTCCCGGTTTACACAATACTTTAAAATCCGAAGAGTCTCGCATGATTGGGAATGTGCCGAATCCAAAGATAGTGATCGCCGGGTCCGGAATGTCGACTGGTGGGCGCATCGTGCATCACGAGAGACATTATTTACCAGATCCGAATAATACTTTACTTCTGATCGGGTATCAAACAGTCGGTAGTCCCGGGCGTTTAATTCAAGAAGGGATCAAAACTGTACGGATCTCAGGCGAGGATGTTGTCGTGCGGGCGCATATAGTGACAATTTTAGGATATTCTGGACATAAGGATTCAGATGGTTTATTGAATTTTGTTGGAGATATGCAAGACTCGGTTAAAAAAGTTTTTGTAGTTATGGGCGAGCCGAAATCGTCGATGTTTTTAGCTCAGAAACTGCGTGATAATTTGGGAATTGAAGCTTACGCTCCGGAGCAGGGAAGCACAGTTTCATTATCTTGCTAAATCATATATAATGAAACAGTTGAAAGTGGTCAAGTTCATCAAGTTTGTAAAGTAAATACATTCTGGATCTAACTTTATAACTTTCTACTTTATAACTTTATAAACTAATATTATGGAGCCTTTATTTAATTCTAAACACGGACATAATCAGATAAAAATTTGTGTTTCTGGGGCGGCCGAAACCGGTCACTGCGGAATAGGCTCCTTAGATCAAGCCAAAGAGCTTGGGCGCGAAATCGCCCGGCAGGGGGCAATTCTAATAACTGGAGCTACGACGGGATTTCCTTTGTGGGTGGCTATGGGACTCAAAGAAGTGGGTGGAATTTCCATCGGAGTGTCTCCGGCCGCTTCCGAAAGAGAGCATGTGGAAGTCTACAAGCTCCCGCTGGATTATCTGGATTTGATTATGTACACAGGATTTGGTTATGCTGGGCGCGATATACTAATGACTCGTTGCGCCGATGCGATTATTTGCGGTTGCGGGCGCATTGGAACGATTCATGAATTTACCATCGCCTTTGAGGATGACAAGCCCATTGGCATTTTTGAAGGGCCTTGGGAAATGGGGAAAGAATTGCAAGAAATCATCCAAAAGAGTCATCGTCCAAATGCTAAAATTGTCACTGGCAATGACCCAAAAAAGCTCTTAGCAGATGTCATTGCGCTCGTCAAAAAATATAAAATAGCCGAGTATAAAATCACCAAAGATTCCGTTTCAGATACGAATTAGAAATTTATTTAACTGTTTCCAAAACTTTAGCGAAAGTTGAAGGATGATTCTCAGCCAAGTCGGCGAGGATTTTGCGATCAATCAATATTTGTTTCTTGTTGAGTCCATCAATCAATTTAGAATATGTCGTGCCTAACTCTCGTGCGCCAGCGTTGATCTTTATATTCCAAAGCGTTCGGTTGTGGGATTTTTTATCTCTGCGGTGGGCGAAAGCGTAAGCTCCGGCGTGCAACAGCGCGTCTTTGGCCTGGCGTTCTTTCTTGCTACGGCCATGGCGAAAACCTTTGGTCTGTTTCAAGACGCTTCTCCTTCTTTTTAATGCATGTACTCCCTTTTTTACTCTGGTCATATATCAGTTATAAAGTTTATAAAGTTGAAAGTTAACTGAAAGGTAGCAAATGAGATTTTGGTTTGTTTTTGATAATAAAGTTAACAGTTCTTTTGCCGGCCAGCTGGGTGTTGCGGGATTGCTTGGCATTGAAATGATTAAAACCGGGCTTGCGGGCCAAGATCTTGCCGCTTTTGGTGACTTTCAATCTCTTGCTATATGATTTATTTGTTTTCATTCCTTTCATGTGTTTGTATTTTACTTTATGAACTTTACAACTTTATAAACTTTATGACTTATCTCGCTTTTTCTATTGTGGTGGTTAAACCCTTCGGACCTTTTTTGTAAGCGTCGGATATTTTGTATTCTTCGGTGATTAAATGCAAAACTCTATCTAGTCGTTCTCGTAAAAATTTTTCATCCATATACTTGGCTCGTCCGGCAAGGAAAAGTTCTACTTTGACTCGGTGTCCTTCCTTGATCCATTTAGAAGCGGTTTTTGCTTTCAATTCCAAATCGTGATCTCCGGTGCCTATCTTTATCTGGATTCCCTTGGTCTCGGTCTTATTGGCTCCGGCCTTGGCTTTCTTCAATTTCTTGCTGGCCTCGTATTGATATTTGCCAAAGTCCATCAGCTTGGCGAGCGGAGGAGTCGCATTCGGACCTATTTCGATCAAATCTAAACCCCTGGCCTGGGCCATTTCTAAGGCGTCTTTTATGCTTAAAACCCCGAGATTTTTATTTTCACTGTCTAAAACCCGTACCTCCGTTGCCCGTATTTGGTTGTTTATTCTTTCACGCAATTGATGTAAATAAAGCTTTGACTAGGGGATAATAGCGTATTCGAGGCTGAAAGTCAAACTCACTATTTTTTATAAGCCTTTAATCTTTCCCCTTGCCAATATTCATAAAATGGTCCGAACACAAGTCCTGACATAAACCAGAAAACAAATTCTTCTATTGGAATACCTATGATTCTGTTACCACTTATTCCCCCTAAATATGTGTGGTCTATCCATTGTGGAGAAATCAAAATAACTGCAAAATAAAATAAAAAAGATACAAAGACCATAAGAATTCCAGAAAGAAGTGAGGTTATTATTAAATCTTTTCTCACAAAAATTACTACTGAAGCAGTAAGGAACATTGCTATGGTGCTTGCCCAAAATGAAGTTAATCCAATTCCCCAAAATAACCACATTGTCGTTTGAGCGAGAAGAAATAAAAGCGTAAGTCCTCCACTTATGTGATGATGTAATTTTCTTTTATATAAGCCACGCTTAAAAACCACTTCATAGATGGTGGCCATAATCCCCCCAGAAGTAAATCCCATAACAAAATCTTCGATTCCTATTTTCGTGTCTGTTATATTCAAAGGTTTCCACCAATCAGTAGTCCACCAATAATATGATGTTAGTAAACTTAAAATACCTACCAGTATACTCATAAAGAGCATTTCTTGCCTTAGGTCTTTCCGATAAAGAAAAATTGAAATCCAGATTAAACAAAAAGGTACCAAAGCAACCAAGTAAACATATTTATCAGAAATTTCCATTATAAAATTATAGCATATTTAGTTTGTGCTTATTTTAATACAACTCCGAATGGGTGCCGATTTTCATAAATACAACGGTATCTTTTCCTTTTATTTCAAGAAGTACACGATAGTCTCCAGTTATATTTATGCTTCTGCTCTTGTATCTTCTTCGGAAATTTTGTGTAACCCTTCAAAAAATTTCTATGCAGTTCGATTTGCATGTTATGTTAGTGAATTAAGAAATTTGTCCATTTTTTCAGCAGAATTAAACGGACCATAAAGATTTTTACCATTTCTAATATCACCTGAAATTTTCATAAGTTCACGACGTGTCTTGATGTTAAGCTTCTCCTCTCTTCGCATTAGCACTGGTTCAAAATCATTTTTAACATAAGCATAGGTCGCCATTTGCAAAATATCAGAAAAGGTCAAACCGCTATCCTTGGCTTTCTTTTGGGCTCGGGCTTTAATTTTCTTATCGATTCTAAAAATTACTTGTGTGGTCATATATCTTTTTGATATCTATTATATATACAGTATATCAAGTGGAAAATATATGTCAATATGCTAGGATTAAGTCATGGGGAGTTACGCCGAAAACAGAAAAGCGCGATTTAATTATGAAATTCTGGAAAAATACGAAGCTGGTATTGAGCTTTTGGGTGTGGAAGTGAAATCAGTCCGGGGCGGGCAAATATCGCTCGAAGGAGCTTTTGTGATTGTGCGGGGAAAAGAAGCATTCCTAATCAATGCCAATATTCCTCCATATCAGGCCAAAAACACGCCGAAAGATTATGATCCATTACGTAATAGAAAACTCTTGCTGACTAAAAAAGAAATTGCAGAACTTGCCAGCGATGAGAAGAATAAGAGTTTGACAATTGTACCGCTTTCGGTGTATAATAAAGGAAGAAAAATCAAAGTAGAAATTGCTTTGGTGAAAGGCAAGAAAAAGTTTGATAAACGTAGGGCGTTGGAAAAACGTGAAACAGATCGCAGTATTAGACGTGAAATGAAAAGAGGAGAATAAATACTTTGATAACAAAATTTGGGGATGCCAGGCATAGACAGATGGCCTATTGTATTGATGCATACCGAGCATGAACATAATCTCGTAAAAATTTGTTCAATAGCTTAATTGCAAAATTAGCTTCCAAGGTGAAGGCAGCAGTCTCTCCATACTTCGGTATGAATGACTTTGCTTTCGCTTCAGTTTCGGCTTACGCCTAACTGATGTCTCTCTTATAGACTTCCGATATATAAGACGAGGCACAATATTGTCGGGATAAGGGAATGCCCGTTCGAACATTTCACTAAAACCTAGAACTCGATTAAAAAATATTTGGCTCGTTTAAGAATTTTTTAATTTAATCCGCCGGCTGGCGGAAAAAAGCGAGCTATGTATGTAGACTTCAATGCCCTAACCTTCTGCACACGAGTTCAATTCTCGTCATCTCCACTCGACATAATTTATCAAAACGAATTTCACTTTTTGGATTTTTTGTGTTACCATCTTTAGATGGATTTTAATTTTCTTAATAAAAAAAACGAAGGGAATAAAGGCAAAAAGCCAAAAATGGGGGCTGGGTTTGGTGGCAGTGTGGCTGGGACCATAGTTATTTTTATGCTGATTACGGCCACGTATTTAGCGATCTCGGACAGCGGAGTAACTACGCCAGAGATTCCAATTTCGGATTTGGCTCAAAGTGTCTCTAAAGGTGAAGTAAAGAAGATTTTGGTGGAAGGAGAGAAACTAACGATTACTTATCAAAACGATGAAATCAAAACCGCCAAGAAGGAAGTCGGCTCGGCTCTATCACAGACGCTTTTCAATTATGGTGTGGAAAGCGAGGCGCTTGCTAAAACTGAGATAGAAATAAAAGACGAAAGTGGTTTCATGTATGTGCTTTTAAATATTTTGCCGTTTCTGCTACCAATACTTTTCATTTTAATTTTCTTCTGGTATCTCTCTCGACAGGTGAAAGGCGCCGGTATGCAGGCTCTGTCCTTCGGCCAATCCAAGGCTCGTATTACCGATCCGAACGACAAGAACAATCGCGTCACTTTCAAGGATGTGGCTGGTTGCAAAGAAGCTAAAGAGGAATTGAAAGAAATCGTGGATTTCTTGAAAAGTCCAAAAAAGTTTTTGGATATCGGCGCCAGGATTCCGAAAGGTGTGATTTTGACTGGGGCGCCGGGCACTGGCAAGACCTTACTAGCGAGGGCGGTGGCTGGAGAAGCAGGCGTGCCTTTTTTCCATTTATCCGGAAGCGAGTTTGTGGAAATGTTTGTGGGTGTCGGCGCTTCGCGAGTGCGAGACCTTTTCAAGATGGCTAAAAAATCGGCTCCAGCGATAATTTTCGTGGATGAAATAGATGCCATTGGGCGAACACGTGGAGGAGGATTTGGCGGTGGCAACGACGAACGCGAGCAGACTTTGAACCAAATATTAGTTGAAATGGATGGCTTTGAGCCAAACGACAAAGTTATCGTGATGGCGGCCACTAACCGTCCAGACGTACTGGATCCGGCGCTTATTCGTCCGGGCCGTTTTGATCGAAAAGTTGTCTTGGATTTGCCGGACCGCGCCGATCGTGAAGAAATCCTCAAAATTCATGCTGTGAAAAAGCCTTTGGCGGAAGATATAAATTTGAAATTGATCGCGGAACGCACCCCGGGGTTCTCCGGCGCGGATCTATATTCGCTGATGAATGAAGGGGCAATTCTCGCGGCGCGTGAGAATAGAAAAAAAGTTTTTCAATTTGACCTAATCCGGGCGATCGAAAAAGTGATGCTCGGTCCCGAGCGCAAGAGCCACTTGCTTTCTAAAAAAGAAAAAGAAATTACCGCTTATCACGAAGCAGGGCACGCGCTGGTAGCTTCTGTTTTGCCTTATGCCGATCCTGTGCATAAAGTTTCTATCATTGCGCGTGGAAATGCAGGAGGCTATACGTTAAAACTACCTCTAGAAGAGAGGCGCCTGCAGTCCAAAAAAGAATTCATAGATGATATTGCAATGTCTTTGGGTGGATATGTCGCCGAGCAAATGATCTTTGGAGATATTACCACTGGTCCTTCGAGTGATTTGCAGGTAGCTACAAATTTAGCCCGAGCGATGATTACGCGCTGGGGGATGTCAGATTTGATCGGGCCGATAGCCTTAGTCGGTGCAGGCGGTAGACCACAATATGGGGAAGTTATAGAAAGAGAATATTCTGAGGCGGTCTCAACTAAAGTCGATGCTGAAGTTTCGAGAATGATAAATGAAGGTCTTAAGTCGGCCGAAAAAGTGCTGACCGAGAATCGCAAAGCTTTTGACGCGATTGCTCAAAAACTCATCGAAGTGGAGACTCTGGAACAGGGAGAATATGAAAAAATCCTCGTAGCTCACGGGATAGTGCTGAAAAAGAAAGACCTGCCCGCAATGCCTTCAGTATAGCTGATGCAGGCGGGAGAAGATTATGCTTAATAAATTTTGGAGCTGGTATGGGAGGAATTATAAGCTGAATCTTTATATCACGGCCGGGCTTTTTGTCTGGCAACTGGCGCATTTGTATTGGCTTTCAGCGGATGTTGTAGGCCTGCGACTTTTTGGGTATGAGCTTTGGAATGTAGGCAAGGTGGGTAATTTTCTGATTTCTATCGTGGATTATACCGAAATACCTGCGCTGATTCTTACTTCTATATTTTATATCCACGAATTAAAGAAAGAGTTTAGATGGAAAAGTGTATTATTCCTAATCCTGCTAAATTCCCAGTGGCTGCATCTTTTTTGGATCACCGATGAAGTGGTAGTAGCCCAATTTACCGGCGCAGCAGCCATTGCCTTGCCCATTTGGCTCTCCTGGCTCGCGATCCTGATCGACTATCTAGAACTTCCGGTTATCTACGACACCATCAAAAAAGCGATACAATCTTTGCGGAAAGCAGTTTAATTTTGTAGTATTAAAAAGTGCGGTTTTAACCATTTTCCGTCCTTAGCTCAGTTGGTTAGAGCACAGAGCTTATACCTCTGGGGTCCTTGGTTCGAATCCAAGAGGACGGACATGACTCAAAATGAAGCGCTTAATATACTAAAAACCGGAGCGAATGTTTTTCTTTCGGGCGAACCGGGAGCTGGTAAGACTTATACTATCAATCAATTTGTTTCATATCTGCGCGCTCGGGGTATAGAGCCGGCTATCACTGCTTCGACTGGAATCGCGGCGACTCATATCGGTGGCATGACCATCCACTCTTGGAGTGGGATAGGCATAAAAGAAATTCTGACAAAATATGATTTAGATAAAATAGGGAGCAGTGAATATCTGAGCAAACGCATTCACAAAACCCGTGTTCTTATCATCGATGAAGTATCGATGCTTCGTGCTGGAACTTTGTCGATGATTGATGCAATTTGCCGAGAGATCAAGCAGAGCGCTCTGCCCTTTGGTGGCATACAGGTTGTTTTAGTTGGGGACTTTTTTCAGCTTCCGCCTATAGAAAAAAGAGAAATGAGAAACAAAACGTGTTTTGCTTTTGATTCTGACGCGTGGCGGACTCTGGTACCCGTTGTTTGCTATCTGACCGAACAGCATAGGCAGGATGATGCTGATTTTCTTTCAGTTCTTTCCGCCATTCGTCGCGACAGTGTGGAGAAGTCACACCTTGATCACATACATTCCCGCATGAGCGCACCGCTTAATTTTCCTAAAAATATTCCGAAACTTTTTTCGCATAATGTCGATGTGGATCAGGTGAACTCCGGAATGCTCCGAAAAGTAGGAGCGGAGTCCAAGCATTTTCTAATGACTTCAAGCGGCAGGGAAGCAATTGTCTCCGCCTTGAAAAGGGGATGCCTTTCACCAGAGGATTTAGAACTCAAAGTTGGCGCCGTGGTGATGTGCACTAAAAATAATCCAAAAGAAAGATTTGTGAATGGCACACTGGGGACAGTAATAGAGTTTGAACAATTTACTGGATACCCGATTATTAAAACAAAAAATGGGAAAAGCATAACTATCGCGCCGATGGATTGGAGCGTGGAAGAAAATGGAAAAATAAAAGCGAAGATTACCCAAATTCCACTACGCTTGGCATGGGCTATCACCGTGCACAAGAGTCAGGGGATGAGTATGGATGCCGCTCTCATGGATCTCTCGGAAGTGTTCGAATTTGGGCAGGGATATGTGGCGTTGTCTCGAGTGAGGCGTTTGTCGGGCCTTTATCTATTGGGTATAAATGATCGCGCGCTCCAAGTTCATCCGCAGATTTTAGAAAAAGATATTGCCTTTCGCAAAGAATCCGAACAAGCTCACGAAGTATTTTCGAAAATTTCCTCCGAAGATAGCGAAAAAATGCGAAGGAACTTTATCATCGCCTCGGGTGGAAAATGGAAAGCCGAAAAAAGTTTATCAACCACAGAAGAGCGAGCAGTTGGTCGTTTAGAACAAATACGCGAGAAGCATCAAAACGCTTACAAAAAATGGACGCAGATCGAAGAAACAGAAGTCGCGCAAGCGTTTAAAAATGGAAAATCCATTCAAAATATTTCTGCGCTTACTAGCCGTCAAGTCGGCGGGATTCGCGCAAGACTTGTAAAGTTGGGGTTGATAGAGGAGTAGTGTTAGCATTTCTTGACTTATTAACATTCCAATATTCTCAAGAATACCAGAATAGTTTATAATGATCAGATGAAAACAAATAAACTAAAAACAACTAAACAATTGGAGCGATATTTTAAAGGTGTGGCTAATCATCGGCGTATCTCAATATTGTTGCTTGTTCTAAAAAATCCCGGAATTTCTGTGGATGGAATTTCTAAAAGTTTAGATTGTAATTTTAAAACTATTTCCGAACACACTAGACGCTTGGTACAAGCAGGATTGCTTAATAAAAATTACAGGGGAAATGTAGTGGAACATCGAATTTCGCCTTATGGTAAAATGTTTTGCGATTTTATTTCCAAATTCCAATATTCATTCTAGTATTCTCAAGAATATCAGAATACTTTTTATTCGAAGTGGAATTCTCCAGCTTTTTGATGCACTTTTTGTTTGAGAAGGGGATAATTCTTTAGCTCTGGGTCTTCTTTAATCAGGCGAATGGCTTCGGTGCGGGCGGCTTCGACCATTTTTATATTTTTAATCGCCTCCATGCCGAGGTCAGTAATGCCCCATTGTTTGGTTCCGCCGAGTTCGCCGGCGCCGCGGAGGGTGAGGTCAAGCTCGGCCAACTCAAAGCCGTTTTTGGCAGTTTTTAAGGCTTTTAGTCGGGCTATGGTTTTCTCGCTTTTGGCCTCGGCAAAGATATAGCAATAGGCCTGATGGGTGCTGCGGATGACTCTTCCGCGGAGTTGGTGCAGTTGGGCTAAGCCGAAACGCTCGGCTCCTTCGATGATGATGACCGTGGCGTTCGGCACATTTACCCCGACTTCTACCACTGACGTAGCGCAGAGAATATGTATATTTCCAGCCACAAATTCTTGCATAACTTCCTCTTTTTTTTCCTTGCTCATCTTGCTATGCAATACACCAATTTCGTATTCTCTGAAAACTTCCTTTTTTAATCTTTTCGCCTCCTCTACGGCAGATTTTACATTGAGGGCTAATTCTTTTTCAGGGTCGGGTTCAAAAATTCTCGGGCAAATTACATAAAGTTGCCGGTCTTTTTTAAGTTCTTCTCTAATTTGTTCATAAGTCTGATCGCGTTTATTTTGTGTAATGATTTCGGTAATGATTTGTTTTCGGCCGGCGGGCATTTCATCAAGCAAGGAAAGATCCAGGTCTCCGTATATAGTGAGCGCAAGTGTGCGAGGAATGGGAGTGGCAGTCATGGAAAGTAAGTGTGGAGCGATGTTGTCTTTACGAACGAGTTTCATTCTTTGAGTTGTGCCAAATCTATGTTGCTCATCTATCACTACCAGCGCCAAGTTTTTAAATTTAACCGTTTTTTGGATAAGAGCGTGCGTGCCTATTAAAATGGGTATTTCTCCATTTGCTACCCATTTCAAAAGTTGGGCTCGGGAGATGGTAGTCCAGTTTATCCCGCCACCGGCGGGGCCGTAGATACTAGTTTTAGATGGGAATTTCCTACAACCAGACCCGGTGATGAGTCCAATATTTATTGGTAGGCTTGCCCCGCCCGTTTCTAGGCGGGGTGCAAAATATTCTATAAAAGATTCAAAATGTTGGGTTGCCAATATTTCGGTTGGTGCCATATAAGCTACTTGCAAATTACCAAAACTTTGTCCATTTGGGCGTTGTTGCACAGCCACATAGCTCGCAGTTGCTGCCACCGCAGTTTTGCCGGATCCGACATCGCCTTCCAGCAAGCGAGACATCGGAAAATTTTTCGCCATATCTATCAAAACAGTCTCGATGGATCTTTTTTGCGAATTGGTGGCTTCGAATGGAAAGCGTGCCAGAAAATCCCGGATGTCTTTTTTATCTTGCTTGATTTGGAAAGATTTATTTTTCCGGTATTCAAATTTGTCATGCTGACGTTCAAGCTGGATGCAAAAAACTTCTTCAAAGGCGAATCTTTTACGCGCCGATTCTGCATCCCTGTTATTTTTTGGCTTATGAATCCAGACTAAGGCTGATTTCAGAGAGGGGAGATGATATTTTTCCAATATTTCTTTCGGCACATAATCTTCGATTTTATTCAGTGTTTTATCTCGCAGTATTTTTTCAATGGCGTGATAGAACCATTTAGAAGTTATGCCGCGAGTCTCCGTGTAAATGGGGTAAGACAGACCAGTTATTCCCCGATTTTCCCCTCTCCTTTCAGGAGAGGGTTGGGGTGAGGGTGTAAAAAGACTATCATGTGAATCTATTGGCATATCGATCATTTTTTCGAATTCTGGGTTGGCTAAATAGAGCCCTTGCTTGCTCGCTGTCACTTTGCCTGTCAATTTTACATTTGAGCCTTCATGAATCATCTTGGCCAAATATGCCTGATTGAACCAGATTATTTTTATTTTACCCGAGAGGTCTTCTATCTGCCCCTCAGCCATCGGGATTTTTGAGCGGAATCCCTTCTTAGTTTTTAGTTTGGAAATTTTTCCATATACTGTCGCCATATCGCCTGGGATCAATTCTGAGATCTTTTTTACTTGGCTGATATCACTATAACGGACAGGGAAGTGAAAAAGTAAATCCGCTACCGAAAAAAGCTTTAATCTGCGCAGGGCTTTTTTCTGATTTACATCAAGACGGAATTTTATTTCAAGTATGTCGTGAAGTTCCATTTTGTATCATATTGAAGAATATTTTTGCATATATTTGTATTATATTACGTTCAACAAAAGAAAGAAACTGGCGGATGAGGTGGGATTCGAACCCACGGTCCTTTTAAGGGGACGGCGGTTTAGTAAACCGCTGGCTTAAACCACTTGCCTACTCATCCAAAATACCAAGTGAGTATAGCAGAAAAAATGGAAAAACATATAGAATATGCTAGAGTAATTACGTAATTGATTATGTAATCTATTACATAAGGAGCCGTGTATGAGCGGTCGAAGTAACATCTTTGCTAAAGATGCAGGGGCTTTTAAACCCCTCGAGGGTTCGAATCCCTCCGGCTCCGCTAGTATTGTTTCTTATAAATTGTTATAATAATACTATGGTCAACAATACACCTACTAGTTCCGTAAATTCTCTAGAAATCGAGATAAACAAAAAAGCAACCGCCGTCAATTTAGAAGGCAAGAAAATAGTCTGGGTGGAGGATGACCAGCTTTTGAGCGATATAATTTCCCGCAAGCTCTCTCAAACCAAATGTATTTTATTCCGGACGGAGAAAGGCGAAGAGGCTCTGAAAATTATTGATGAAAAGATGCCGGATGTTATAATGCTGGACATCATTCTTCCCGGGATGGATGGTTTTGAGATTTTACGCAGAATCAAAAGTAATCCGAAAATCAATCGTATCCCGGTTATTCTTCTCTCAAATCTAAGTCAGGCGAGCGATATCAAAAAAGGCAAAAGTCTCGGCGCGGTAAAGTTTATGGTCAAAGCCACAGTTACTCCGAATGATATAATCGAACAGATCAAAGAGGTGTTAAATGATGTTAAATAAGTATGCTATAATATTTAGGTCGGGGATTATCAACTTTTAACCCAACACTTTTATGATTAAAGGAGACGGTCACTAAAAAATATTGTTTATTTCACAAAAGAGGCAGCGTCTGCTGTCTCTTTTGTGTTATTATGCTATCCATGAATGAACAGTCTATAAAAAAAGGTTCCTGTTCTTATTGTGGAGAAGCACCCGTCAATCACACATTTTATTTTCTTGAAAAACTTATTTTTTCTCCTTTTGAGTCACATATAGCAAGTGTGACAAAACACGCTCCTAGTCTTTTTAAAAATTTTGCCGACTTTGTACCAAGATTTATTTTTAAAATTTTTACAATTCTTAAACTCGGACATTTTTCTTCAGATGTTACCAAAGCTAACTCTTTTCGTTCTAGAGTTATATGGGAAGAAGCAAATAGGAGGGGTATAAAGATGGAGCAGATTGTTGTCGGGAAAAAGCATCTAGACTGGTACTATGCAAAGGTTAACGGAAAAAATATTTATTTTGAGAGTATTCCCATTCAGTCTGAATTTCTTGATGGTAAAATGGATTGGGACAACAAAATTATTCTCAAAGAAGAATTATTAAAACATGGTTTGCCTGTGCCAAAATATGCAAAGTTGCCATTTTTTTCTACAAAAAGTCTAGAAAAAACCTTTTCAAATTTTAAAAAGCCAGTAGTTGTAAAACCTCAAAGCGGATCTCGTGCCAGGCATACATCTACAAATATCAGCACATTTATGCAGTTTAAAAAAGCCGTTACTCTCGCGAGACAAATATCTCCTTATCTTGTGGTTGAGGAACACTTGGAAGGATATATTTGCAGAGCTACAACAGTTAGCGGGGTTCTGGCCGGATTCTATCGAGGAAGTTTCCCCTATATAATTGGGGACAATCAAACTCCAATAGGAAAACTTATTGAAGAAAAAAATAATACACAAATTAAACGTTATCATGTGAAGATTGTGGACGAATTATACGATCACATAGAGCGGTTTGGTTTTGGTATTAATGATGTTTTGCCAAAAGGGGTATCCCTGTCTTTATCTCATCGCGCTGGTCAGCTCTTTGGTGGAAATACAAAGGAAATGATCAATGAACTTCATCCGAGTTTTATTCCAATTATCGAAAAAGCGGCAAAAGTTGTGGGTTTATCCGTTATAGGTTTTGATGCCATTATTCCGGATCCCACCAAGCCAGCTAATTCTCAACATTGGGGGATTATAGAATGCAATACTCTGCCGTTTATAGACGTTCATTACTATGCTTTGGAAGGAAAGCCCAAAAATATCGCTGGCATGATCTGGGATTTATTTTTTCAAAAATAGTTCCCATTCTCGCTTGAATAAAAATTTGCAAATTTGAAAGAGGCTGTAGGTAATAAAATAAGCCGAAAGGACATCAATAGAATAATGGATATGTCCCAAAAGCACCACGATGGCAAAAAGAATAGAAAAACCCAGAAAAATTATTCTGATGTTTTTATTTTCCCAGAATATCAAAGCTAAGAGAAAAGGCAAACCAGTGTGCCCCGAGAAAAATAAATCATTACCGGTAAAAATTCCGCTAAAAGCTGAATGGTTAAAAAAAGATGATTCTATGGCTACCCGGGTCGGGAAAGCGCTGATGTGTGTCAGAATAACAAAGACTGATCTTATTAAAGTAAAAAGAGCAACGCTTTTCATAACAAACGGCAAACAATTGAGCTGTCTAAGTCCCACAAAAAGTCCCACAAAAAGTAATAGTATCGATCCATAGACAAAAATTCCTCCTACTTCAAAAACTCGAATATTACTGAGTATCAAATCGGTTACTGGAATGCTCGGCAAACTGTTGACATAGCCACTGACATAAAATTGGGTTACTAGGCTGATGGCGAGCAATAGAATGCCGCCGAAGAATGAGATGAGGAAGCTTTTATTAGAAAAATGAATTTTATAAGATTGCATATATGTTATCTTAACACATCTTGTTTTTCCTCTAGTACTTTATAATAAACTTTCTCTAATAATTCAACACTTTTATGTATATCATACTGCTGAATGTTTTTTGAACTTGCCTCGCCCATCTTCCTTCTTAACTCCTCGTCCTTTACGAGTTTTAAAACCTGCTGAGCTAAGTCCTTATAATCCTGTGTTTTAAATAAAAGTCCGTTGCCGTTTACCAAATAGCGGGAAGCGCTCATTTTGGCGTCCGCAATGACAATCGGCTTTCCGCAGACCATCGCTTCTAAAACCACCATTCCTTCAAGTTCCGCCAGAGAAGGCAGGACGAATATATCGCAAGCGTTGTAAGCTATGATTTTATCTTCTTCGCTGACTAACCCTAAAAAGGTAACCGCTTGGCTGATCGAGAGGCTCCGCGCCAACTTTTCTAATTTTCCTCTTAAATGTCCGCCACCCACGATCATCACCTGCACCTCTTTATATTCAGAGATTATATACGGCACCGCTTTAATGAGGGTATCAATCGATTTTTCTGGAAAGAGCCGTCCGACAAACAGTAATTTTATTTTATTTTTAGGTATATTAAATTTTTCGTAAAAATTCTGGGTGGCCACTGGTTTAAATTCTGCCAAATCTATTCCATTGCTGATGACCACCGAGGGCTGATTTTTCTTGGCTAATTTATCGAGCAAAGATCGCGCCATTTCTGTCGGATAAATCAACATTTGGGCCTGGCCATACACCCAGGCCAGATATTTGTTCCATAGATGGTCAAGCGCTGGACGAAAAATTTTCGGCATATCCATAAACAAATTTTCGGGCTGAGAGTGAGAATGGGCCACGATTTTTATTTTCAATGCTTTGGCGGCTTTTATGGCGACGATGGCGCCGGACATTGGCAGGATCAAGTGGACGATCTCAATTTTTTCTTCCTGAAAAACTTTTTTCAACTCTTTGACAGTGGGAAAGGCCAGATTCCAGCCGCCGGATTTTGGCACTGGCAGGCTACGATAGCGGTAGGTCTTGATGCCGTAATGTTCGCTGTGATCCTGATGTTCTTTTGACTGAGCGCCGATGAAAATAACATTATGACCTCTTTCTTTCAGCAATCTTGCGAATCGCAAAGTGGAAATGACTACGCCGGATTTATTACTACCAATCGGATCGCAGACCATGGCAATGTTTAGTTTCGGCCTCGGTGTTTCCATCATAAATTTATTTTTTTATTTTCTTTCTTTCTATAAATTTGAAAGAATATAAACAATATAACAAATAACGCAATTATGCTTGCTCCAGCCGTGTAATAATCGAGGTATTTTCCGATGATCACATATGATTGTCCAAAGAATACACCGAGAAGAATCATGATAAAAGATTGGGCCAGAGAATACAAAGCGCAAGTTTTGAAATATCTCTTGTATGGCACATGCAGTGCCCCAGCCGCAATTAATCCTGCAGTTCCTATTCCCCACATTATCTTAGAACCCGCGATGGCTTTTTTGTGGTTGTTTTTGAAATATAATTTTGCTTTTTCCACTTTTTCTTCATTTATTTTAAAATAATGGAACATTCTTTTCCCGGAGTATCCGATATAGTAGTAGATTGCGTCGCCAATGATGTCCCCCAGGACCATCACCACAAATATAAGCAGGGGATTAAAAACACCCAGCGTCGTCAAAAATCCGCTGATGACAGATATGATCGGGCCTTCAATGATGGCCAGCGGGACGACTATCAAGTATTTATATGTGAGCAACAATTCAATCACGTGTTTAGTATAGCAAATTTAATATGTTATTATAGCCTCTAATGACACAGACAAAAAATAAAGTTTCTTGCATCATAGCCGCTTACAACGAGGGTCCGCGAATTGGCGCCGTGCTAGACGCAATTTCAAATAATTCACTAATTGATGAAATAATAGTCGTCAATGACGGATCCAAAGATAATACACAAGCAGTTGTAGAACAATATTCCAAAATACAATTAATTTCGCATTCCGAAAATAAAGGCAAAACATTTGCGGTCATGACCGGTCTCTCACAGGCTAAAAGTAATATTATCCTTCTTTTGGACGCCGATCTGGTGGATTTAAATAATCGCGACATTGAAAACCTTATCCGGCCGGTATTTTCCGGACAAGTCAATGCCTCAATGAGTATTTGTAGAAATAGTTTACTGCCCTATAAAATGCTTGGGATTGACTTTGCATCTGGGCAAAGAGTTTTTCACAAGAAAATTATCCCTGACTTGGAAGTTTTATCCCACTTGCCTAAATATGGGCTGGAGGTTTTTATCAACAGTATTATTATTAAAAACAATCTAAAACTAAAAATCGTAAATTGGAATACTGTGGTGGCCATCAGAAAATCCCAAAAAGTTGGCTGGTGGTATGGCACTCTTGGGGAAATAAAAATGACTTTTCAAGTCGTGGCGACGATACCATTACCTAAACTTCTATTTCAGATAGGGTATTTAAAATCTCTGAGTGTGAAATAATCTATTGACAAATTCAGTATTTTCTTGTATTTTAGAACAAACAAATCAGCCTTAATTCACCCCTGAATTAGGACACTCTAACATTTCTAATAATACACCACCTGCCCTTGCGACTTCAAG
>Ga0155764_136_pt1 | contig 17111 bp, 23 predicted proteins | sample RifCSPlowO2_01_FD_107418 | JGI IMG/M metagenome (GOLD analysis project Ga0155764, IMG submission 107418) | Candidatus Nomurabacteria bacterium RIFCSPLOWO2_01_FULL_40_18
TAAAGATAAGCTAGGATTGTCTACAGATCAGGGTACTTCCTGTTGACAAAAGACTTGTATTTGCTAGTATTGTACTATACTAAATTAGTATGAATTAACAATAGTACACTATCATGTATTTGATAAAAAGAGCCATATTTGAACAAATAAAAGACGATTTGAACTCACCGGAAAATAAGGTGATAATTATCTATGGTCCACGACAAGCGGGTAAAACCACTTTCATAAATCAAGTCAAAGAAGGAATAAAAACAAAAACTTTGGAATTTACGGGAGATGATCTTCAGGCGCAGAAAATATTCAGCCGGTATGAACTAGCATATCTGAAGGAGATCATAACTGGATATGACCTACTCATAATCGATGAAGCGCAAAAAATAGAGAACATTGGCCAAACACTGAAATTGATTATTGATAATTTTAATATAAAAATAATCGTTTCCGGATCAGCTTCCTTTGACCTTGCTGATAAAATCAACGAACCCTTGACAGGCAGAACGAGAACTTACTGGCTGTACCCTTTTGCCTATTCGGAAATAAAAGAGTTCCACAAGACTGAATCGCCGGAAACTGTTTTGGAAAATTTCATGCGCTTTGGCATGATGCCGAAAACTCATCAGCTTGCCAATGAATCGGACAAAATCAATTATTTATATGAGTATATAAATACATATCTTAGCAAGGATATATTAATGTTTGGAGATGTTCGAAAACCTAAAAAAGTGATTGATTTGTTGACTCTTTTGGCTTTACAAATCTCGCAAGAAGTCTCTATACCGGAACTTGCGCAAAATCTCGCAATCAGTCAACTGACCGTGAATAAATATCTAGACATACTGGAGAAGATGTTTGTAATAATAAATCTTCGCGGCTTTAGTCGGAATTTAAGAAAAGAAGTTTCCAAAAGCTCAAAATATTATTTCGTTGATGTCGGAATACGGAATGCTTTAATCAGAAATTTCAATCCTCTGGCCGTACGCGAAGATTTTGGCGGTCTTTTTGAAAATTTCTTCATCATTGAGAAAATGAAAAAATCTCACTACCAAAATCTGCCGGCCAATTTTTATTTTTGGAGAACTTATGACCAAAAAGAGATTGACCTAATAGAGGAACGAGAAGGAAAACTTTTTGGTTATGAATGCAAGTGGAAAGGAAAGAATCAAAAAATTCCCAATGAATGGCTCACAACATACCCTAATTCAAGCTACGAACTAGTCAGTAAAGATAATTACAATAAATTTCTTTAAGACTGGCTAGTATGTAGTATAGCAAGAGGCAATATTGCATCTAATCCAGAAAAATCCTGGAAAAAAGGGAGAAAATATTTATGAGCGGCGAGAGAATGTAGTCAAACCATTTTGGTTTGTTTATTTTAGAGTCAAATAAAATAGAATCTTTCTTCCATTTTTTAACAATATCTAAAAGTTTCGAGACTTCTTCTAAATCTTTAAAAAAAATGCCTATTTCTGAATTTAGATCGAAAGACAGAAAGTCCAAATTCTGCGACCCGACCATGGCTTCCTTTTGGTCAATGATGATGGCTTTGGCATGATTCATATTTTTTTCCATATAAAACTTTACGCCCAATTTAGAGAGTTTATAGATATAAAAATAATTTACGCGATTCATGATAAAACCGTTGTCGGTGTGCTCCGGTATCAGCACCTCCACCTTCACTCCGCGCAAAACAGCCTGATGCAGGGCGGCCCGAAGCCAGCGCTTCGGTATGAAATACGGGGTGATTAGAATAAGGCTACTTTCTGCCTGGTTTAGGTATTTTTTATATATTCTTTTAAAACGAAATTTTTTACTGGCGGGCGAATGTTCCACTATCCAGGTGTTCATCCTGCCTTTGACAACATTGCGCCCCTTGCTCAAAAGTTCTTTATCTTTACCCCCGGCATTGGTATAAGATTTGGCGAAAGAAATGACTACCTTTTCCACTAGATTGCCCTTGATGCAGACCACCAAATCGTTCCAAAATCTGGCAATCTGATGAATATTCACCCCGCCGATGAAGGCGATGGATTCGTCCACGACTAAGACTTTTTTGTGCATCCGGTGCAATAGATAGGAGAGAGAAAGCACCTCAATTCCGGCCTTTTGTAATTCTGAAATAGCGCTGTCGGACAAACCAGCACTGCCGAAAGAGTCTAGTATCAGCTTGACCGATAGGCCTTGTCGGCCTTTTTCTTTTAATAAATTGACGAAATCAAACTCCTTGGTATCGTCCTGAAAAATATACATTTCCAGATAGATGGACTTTTGGGCCCCTTTTATTGATTCAAACATAGCCCTCCAAGCCTTTTCCGAACTATTGAAAAACTGGTAATTCATAGTGTCATTATACACAAGTTACAAAATATGCTATACTCTCCATATGGCAAAAAGAAACACCACGCTTCTTCCTAAAAAAAGATCGCGACATTCCCATAAGACCCAAAAGCGCCTGGCTGTTAAGAAATTGATGCTGGCAAAGAAGGCTTCCCGACGATAATCTTATCTGAAATTTTTGTTATGGAAAAATTTTTGGAAAAAATAAGAAATAATACGGTTTTAGTCATCGGTATCGTGGCGTTGGTTTTTTCTCTTGTCTTATTCGTCTCGGCGAGGAATTTTTCCAAGCAAGGCTCGTATGTGGAAGTGAGGGGTTTGTCGGAAAAGATAGTCAAAGCTGATGTGGCGATTTGGTCCATCAATTTTGATGTCCGGTCAAACGATATTGATTCGCTTTACGCCGGCATCGCCAAAAACACCGCCGCTATCCAAAAATTTATGCAAGATAAAGGCTTTGAGGTCTCGGAAATAAACGTGGCTCCGGTCAATATTTATCAGGACACTTACGAGGGCTCGCTGTTTAGGTACAATTCTAGCACCCAACTGTCGGTTTATACAAAAAAAGTTGATCTGGTAAAATCTGCTTCCAAAGATACTCTGTCTTTGGTAAAACAAGGGGTTACCTTAAACCAAAATTCCATCGAGTTTCAATTTTCTGATCTCAACAGCGTCAAACCCGAGATGCTAGCGGAAGCCATTAAAAATGCCAAGGTAGCGGCGGAGCAGTTTGCTAAAGAGTCTGGTTCTCCTTTGGGCGCTATCGCTCGCGGGAATCAAGGCGTATTTGAAATTGTGGACAAAGATCCGGGATCGCCGGAATATAAAAAGATCCGGGTGGTTTCGAGTTTAAGGTTTCTTTTGAACTAATGAACCAGCTAACTGAAGAAGAAAAAAGAGTGATTATCGATCTTTTATTATACCCCTTATTCGTGCGAATATGCTATTAAATGATAATATAATTATATGAAAGATCATGAAAAAATTTTAAAAGCTCTTGCAAACAGACGTAGGCTGGAAATCATAAAATATTTAAAACAAAACAAAGAGGCTAGTGTGGGGAATATTGCCAAGCATATTAAACTTTCTTTCAAATCCACATCCAGGCATCTCTCAATTTTATTAGGTGCTGATATTTTAGAAAAAGAACAGAGAAATGTTTCAGTTTTTTATAGCATTGTTCCTAAATTAGTTTCCTTGGCAAGATCAGTGGTCTCAGAGATTTAATTTGTTTTCTTTACATTTTCTTATATCCCTTATTCACACGAATAAGGGATACTCGATGACTGTATTTGATACTTGTAAGTAAAATGATAAAATGGATTCATGAGTTCACTAGAAAACACACAAGAGGGACTTTTTAGGATAGAAGAAGCTAAACCAGAAGATGTTGAGAAGATTAGAACTATAATTAGAGATGCTTGGCTAGAAATTTATCCTAACGAAAATTACGGAATTACCCGAGAAGATATTGAGGCAATTGACTGGTTTAGTCCAGCAGGACTCGAAAGGCGAAAAAGAGAAATAGCAGAGAAAGGAGATATAATTCATAATTGGGTAATTAGAGACCAAAAAAATAACGTTGTCGGATTTTGCAAAGTATCTAAAGATGGTCATAAAACTGGTACCGAGGGACAAAGAGAAATCGATGCTATGTATGTGGCCAAAGAGTTTAAAGGAAAAGGTTTAGGCAAAAAACTTATGCAAAAGGCGCTCGAATGGCTAGGTCCTGATGGAGGTGTTAGGTTAGAAGTCGTTTCTTACAATTCTCACGCGATTAATTTCTATAAAAAGTTTGGTTTTCAAGAAACTACTAATCCAGTCAGCGACCAAAGAACCCAACTTCCTAGCGGAAAGCAAATTCCAAGAATTGTAATGATGAGAATGAAATCTGAACAAAAATAATTTATGACTAAGAAAATCGTACTCGCAGGAGGATGTTTTTGGGGACTACAAGATTTAATTAAGAAACAACTGGGAGTTATAAATACAACTGCTGGATATACTGGTGATGAGAATATGACAAATTCAACTTGGTTTAATCATGGCGGTCACGCAGAGGCAGTAGAGATAGAATACGATTCTAAAAAAACTTCTTATAAAAAGTTGCTGGATTTTTTCTTTCAGATACACAATCCGACAACTTTGAATCAACAGGGGAACGACAGAGACACTTCTTATCGGTCGGCGATATTTTACGGAAACGAGGAAGAAAAAAAAGAAGCTGAGAATTTTATAAATATAGTCAATCAATCCAAGCGCTGGAAAGACCCGGTTGTCACTTTTAGAACAGTTAACCAAGTTTTATCCGGCTGAAGACTATCATCAAGACTACTTAGAGAAGAATCCAAGCGGATATACCTGTAACGCGAATACTTTGATAGTTATTTGAAATAGAGGTATAATCTTTCGATATGAAGGCGAAAAAAAAGATAGTTATGGTTTCCGGCGGGTTTGATCCGGTGCATATCGGTCATGTGCGAATGTTTGAAGAGGCTAAAAAGCTCGGGGACGAGCTAGTGGTCGTCATCAACAACGACAATTGGCTAAAATTAAAAAAGGGATATGTTTTTATGCCAGAACATGAGCGAAAAGAGATTATTGAAGCGTTTGAGGCGGTGGACAGAGTTATTTTGAGCAGTCATGAGGAAAATACAAAAGATATAAGTATCTGTAAAGATTTGCTGGCGCTCCGTCCGCATATTTTCGCCAAAGGCGGTGATCGGCATAGTGGCAATATTCCAGGCCCAGAAGTGTCAATTTGCGCGGAGATAGGTTGTGTTATAGTAAATGATATTGGATTTGGCGGTAAGGTCCAGAGTTCGTCGGAATTAGTCAAGAAAGTAAGAGAACATAAAAAGAAAAAATGAAAATCAATAATTTAAAAAATCTAAAACAAAAAGATTTAATCGTTTTTGATTTAGATGGGACTCTTATAGAAACAAAATCACCGATGAAACCTGATATGTCTAGATTAATGGTAAAACTTCTTAAAATTAAAAAAGTTGCTATTATAGGAGGAGGTAGGTATGACACTTTTCATAGATTATTCATCAATAAACTTAAATGTCCAAAAGAGTTTCTTAAAAAACTTTTTTTATTTCCAACTACTGCAACTGCTTTTTATAAATATAATAATGGCTGGAAAAAAATTTACTCTAAACCTTTAACTGTCTCCGAAATAAAAAAAATTAAAAAAGCATTTAAAGACGTATTTAAAGAAATAAAGTATCAGCATCCACAAAAGACTTATGGACAGATTATAGAAAATCGTGGAACCCAGGTATCTTTTTCAGTATATGGACAAGATTTAGTTCGTGTTTTGGGAAATAAAGGGGTGCAAATAAAGAAAGAATGGCTAAAAAATAATTTGAAAACTAAAATGAAAATTGCCAAATTAATGAGGAAAAAACTTCCGAATCTAGAAGTAGTTGCCGCAGGATTTACCACTATTGATGTAACAAGACGAGGGATTGATAAGGCCTATGGCATCCGTCAAATTCAGAAAAATTTAAAAATTCCAATAAAGAAGATGTTTTTTGTTGGCGATGCTATTTTTCCCGGTGGTAATGATTACGCAATTGTCAAAACAGGCATAGATTATATGGCTGTAAAAGGGCCAGAGGATACAAAAAAGATAATCCACAAAATCCTGTAAAATTAAGTGGATTGGCTAAAAGATTGTTTGGTTGTATAATCAGAATATGGTGAAATCTAAGATATTTCAGACAAACAAACCGTGGGGAAATTTTCGGCAGTTTACTCACAATGAAATGACTACAGTCAAGGTTCTGTCTGTTAATCCCAATACTTCTTTGAGTCTGCAGTATCACAACCATCGGGAGGAATTCTGGAAAGTTTTATCTGGACATCCGATTTTGTCCGTTGGTGAGAAAACGATCAAGGCTAATCCGGGTGATGAGTTTGAAATTCCAAAGAAAGAATTACATCGGATCGAAACCAAGAACGATGCGGTGCAGATTTTAGAAATTTCTTATGGTAATTTTGATGAAGAAGACATTGTTAGGATAAAAGATCAATATGGCCGCGCTTAAAAAAATAAAAGTAAAAAGATTGAGAAGCTTGGATGGTTCCGGCTCTCGGATTAAAACTTCGGGCAGAAAAGTTGTCAGAAAAACAACTAAAAAAGCTTCCGTTAAAAAAATCTCTGTTCTAGATCTAAAAAGATCCAAAAAAAATCCGATTATTGAACCAGTCGGCAGTCGGCACTGGGAGTCTAAAGCGACCTTCAATCCTACGGCTATTTTAAATGATGGAAAAGTGCATATTATTTATCGCGCGATTGGAGATAACGATATTTCCGTTCTCGGATACGCGGAGAGCAACGATGGTTACAACATTAACCCGAATTCAAAAGAATTAGCTTTCTATCATCATCCTAAAATTTCTTTTAAAAAACCTAGTCTTAAAACTGTCTCTCCGGTTATTTATTCTTCCGGCGGGGGCTGGGGCGGAGGATGCGAAGATCCCAGACTAACACTCTTAAATGACAGGGTATATATGATATATACCGCTTTTGATGGATGGGGATCGGTGCGCATGGCTCTGACCTCTATCAGTCTGAATGATTTTATATCTAGACGCTTTAATTGGAACGAGCCCGTTTTGATCTCTCCACCCGGACAAATACATAAAAACTGGGTTCTTTTTCCAGAAAAGATTAAAGGTAAATATGCGATTCTGCACGCTATTTCTCCTAAAATAATGATAAATTATTTCGATTCGTTAGATGAGCTAGATGGACATCATTTTATACATAGCGTGCATCAAGATAGTCGCTTGTGGGAAGCTCGAGACAAGTTTGTGCGCGGAGTTGGCCCGGCGCCCTTAAAAACAAAATATGGCTGGCTAGTTTTGTATCATAAAATGGAGAAACATGATTCGCACCGATATAAACTCTGGGCGATGATTTTGGATATGAAAGATCCGACTAAAATTTTATACAATTCCAACCAGCCGATCCTGGAGCCGGATTTTTGGTATGAAAATGAGGGATACAAAGGCGGCGTGGTGTATTCCTGCGGGACGATTATTAAAGATGGAAAACTATTTGTTTACTACGGTGGCGCGGACAAAGTCTCCTGCGTGGCTACGGCGAATCTGGATAAATTTCTGAAAGAACTGATGCATACGAGCGTTCCGGTATTAAAAAAAGATAAAATAAAAATCGATTCGTAATTTATGTTTGTTGTAAAAAGATCTCATCATAACCCAATTCTTGTTCCCGATAAAGACCATTACTGGGAAGATTTTGCGACTTTTAATATGAGCGTCGTCAAAGCCGGCCGGATGTTTTACGGCATCTATCGGGCTATTTCCGCGGTGGATAAGCTACGGACGCCGGAACAGATTTCTATTATCGGCATTGGGCAAAGCAAAGATGGCAAAGATTTTTATAATCGTATTCCTTTTATTACCCCTAATGAAGAATGGGAAAAATACGGCTGTGAAGATCCGCGCATCACTTTTTTTGAAGGCAATTACTACATATTTTATACCGCGCTTTCCAAATATCCTTTCGAGGCCAGCGGAATCAAAGTCGCCGTGGCTGTTTCTAAAGATCTAAAAAAAATCAAGGAAAAACATTTAGTTACTCCTTTCAATGCCAAGGCCATGACGCTTTTTCCGAAACGGATCGACGGCAAAATCACAGTGATCCTCTCGGTTAACACCGATATGCCGCCGGCCAAAACGGCCATTGCCCAAGTCGACACGATAGAAGAATTATGGAATCCCAAATTTTGGGACGAGTGGTATAAAAATATCGACAAACATACTTTTGATTTAAAAAGATCTCCGTATGACCATATTGAAATCGGCTCGCCACCTCTAGAAACTGTCCATGGATGGCTCCTGGTTTATTCACATATCCAAAATTATTTTGAAGGGAGTAACTTAGATCGGATATTCGGAGTTGAAGCGGTAATTTTAAGCTTAAGCAATCCGCTAAAAATTCTGGGACAGACACGCGGACCGCTGCTCGTTCCTCGGGAGTCCTACGAGCTTCTGGGGCATGTGCCGGATGTGGTTTTTCCGACTGGCGCGATTATCAAAAAAGACACGCTTTTTATCTATTACGGAGCTGCTGATATGACCGGCTGTGTCGCTCATGTGAATTTAAAAGACTTATTAGGAACGATGCTAGCTGAGACAAGTTCAAAGTGGCACTTCAAGCGCTCGACTCAGAATCCCATTATTATTCCCAACAAAAAAAATTCCTGGGAGGCGAAGGCTACATTCAATCCAGCCGCTATTCGGATACGAAATACAACTCATATATTGTATCGGACGCTTTCCGATGATAACACTTCCTATATCGGCTATGCGTCCAGTAGAGATGGAATCACCATTGACGAGCGTTTAGCAAAACCCATTTACAGTCCAAAAGAGGATTTTGAATCAAAGAAAATAGCCGGAGGAAATTCTGGCTGTGAAGATCCGCGGGTGACTAAAATAGGCAACACTATCTATATGTGCTACACGGCTTTTGATGGCATCGGCCCGCCCCGAGTGGCTATCACTTCCATCAAAGGAGCCGATTTTCTAAAGAAAAATTGGAAATGGGAAAAGCCTGTTTTGATCACTCCAGCCGGGTTTGATGATAAAGATACTTGCATTTTCCAGGAAAAGACCAAAGGACAATATTTTTTTCTACATCGAGTGGGAAATGAAATCTGCGGAGATTACTTAAAGTCGTTAAATTTTGAAAAAGAGTCGGTCAAGAAATGCATTCGGATTATTGGGCCACGAATAAATTCCTGGGATAGTTCAAAAGTCGGCATCGCCGCTCCACCGATTAAAACAAAAAGTGGCTGGCTACTTTTATATCACGGTGTCTCCAAAAGTCATAACACTTATCGCATCGGAGCTTTGCTTCTAGATCTTAAAGATCCGGCCATAGTGCTGGCGCGCACAACTGACCCCATCTTTGAGCCGAAGGAAGCATACGAAAAAGTGGGAGTGGTCAATAATGTGGTTTTTCCGTGTGGTATGACTTTGCAAGACGGACTGCTCTACATTTACTACGGCGGGGCAGACACCGTCGTCGGCGTGGCGACGATGGAGCTAGATATTATCTTGAAAGCTTTGACCAGGGATATAAAGAAATAAAAATGTGATATAATGGAAGAATGCAAATAAATTTATTGGGTAAAAATATTGGGCTAACAGAGGCAATAAAGGATTATGTTTCCAAAAGGGTAACAAATTTAGAAAAATTGCTTTCGAGGATTGAAGAGGGAGGGGGAAAAGTAATGGCGAATTTTGAGGTTAGCAAGAGTACCAATCACCATAAGGGTGGGGAAGTTTTTCATGCGGATTGTTTGATCAAAATAGACGGCAAAGAATTTTACGGGAGCGCCGACAAAGAAGATTTATATGAAGCAATAGATGACGTGAAAGACAGCCTTTACAACGAGATAAGCAAAAACAAAGGTCGCCGTCAAACTCTCATTGTTCGTGGCGCTCGCAGTATCAAAAAAATGCTGAAAGGCCTCTCCAAGCGTAATCCTTTTACTTCAAAATACTAATAAAAATATGAAAAAAAATATTATAACGCTATTATTTTCAATAATTGTTAGTATCGCTTTTATTTTGTATTCAAGATCTTCTTGTGAGGGACATAGTTGCATGTTTTTAGGCAATTTTATTATTGGTATTGGTTTTGTATTAATCCCTCTTGTGTTTGGAATTTTTGGTTTTATTTTTTCTAAAGAAAAAAAACTACGACAGGCGATTTTTTCATTAATAATTTCTTTAGTGATTATGTTATTGTCATTTTGGATTACCAACACCTTGGTTCAAATCCAAGTTAAAAAAGACACCGAGGCGGGAATTCAAGCAAGACAAGAAGCTGACAAAAACCGAGATTTCCCAATTTCTCAAGAATCTCAATATTTACCACCTCTCGATAATAGACGTGCAATTACTATCGCAAATCAACTCACTAATTCAAACATTGTTACGATCAGATCTCCATTTACAGTTCGGGCATATGTTCGTGATGACGCTGTTCCTTCTGGTGGCGAGATGCAGGCTAGTGTCAGTGGATATATTCCAGAATCAAGGAGTGGTTTAACGGATTTTAAAGAATTTGCTACAGGGAAACTATTTCCAACACAGAATCGGTCCGCAGACGGAAGAATGATTTTTGAAGGTACTATCTTGCTCAAAGATGTTTTTGGAGCAACTTCAGGATATCTCTATGTGATCGGAAAAGATGGAGTTAAGGACGGCATTGAAATAACCTTCAAACAATTTTAGGTGCCAAGATCTCGTCGGTGGTAATTTTATATATCAGCCATGGCGTAGACTGAAATTTTCCCAATTTATTTCTTTTTTACCCTCCGGTAAAACCTTTTTGATCACGAATCGGTTATTTTCTAAGATTGCATCAGTAATGATGACTCTTTTGCCATCTTTTCCACCCGAGGCGGATCCGCCTTTGGCGGAGAAAAAGAAAGTTCTAGGCCAGTGGGCGTAAGCTCTGAATTTGTTATACAGCACACTTGGAGGTTCTTCCTCCAAGTTGACGAGTCCATCTTCTTTTTTGATTTTTTTGCAAAAAGTTGCTTGGGATTCGTCTTGTTTTACCCCTACCCAGCCTCCCCCTACATAGGGGGAGGTGCCGGAGGCGGAGGGGGGATCTAGCAACCTCACCAAAAGTTCGCTACCTTGCTTTGTTAAACGTTTCCGTAAATCTAATGCTTTCTCGTCAGGTAATATTTTCAGTTTCTCCTGCGCAATAATTGGTCCAGAATCCATCTCAAATGCCATTTTTTGAATAGTGACGCCAGTTTGTGTCTCACCATTTAAGATAGCTGATTCTACCGGCGAAGCCCCGCGATATTTTGGCAAAAGCGAATAATGAATATTGATAGAGCCGAGCCTCGGCATATTTATAATTTTTTCTGGCATAATTTTTCCGTATGCTACAACGATAAATAGGTCCCATTTGGTAGTCGGGGTCCCACTTGGTACTCCGACTACCAAGTTAAAATTTTCGTCTAGTTTCTCAGGTTTTAGACACGGAATATTATTTTTATTCGCAAAGATTGAGACAGGAGATGGTGAGATATTTAAACCCCTGCCTGATTTTGCATCAGGAGAGGTAATGATGAGTGAAGGTAAATATCCACTTTGTTTTAGAATTTCCAAAGTTTCTGAAGCTACATCCGGTGTCCCAAAAAATATGAAATTAAGATTTTTGTTATTCACTTTATAACTTTATGAACTTTCTACTTTATAAACTACTTTGGGATTTCTTCCTTTACATCCTTTGCGTGATCGATGAACAGAATGCCATCTAGGTGGTCGGTCTCATGCTGGAAAATTTGCGCCAAGAGACCGGAGGCGCCTCGGGTAAACTTTTTGCCGTTTTTGTCATAGGCTGTCACTGTCGCCTTTTTTGAGCGAAAAGTCTTGCCGTAAAGGGGACGGACGGAAAGACAGCCTTCCGGCAACCATTCTTTGTTTTTGGAGAGCTTTGAGATTTTAGGATTGATGAAAATAAAATCCTTTGAAATTTGCCCCCTCTCCTTTACAAGGAGAGGGTTTGGGTGAGGTTCTTTAGAAAATCCTGCTTCAAATATTTTTCCGGAAACAATAAATATTCTCATTGAATACCCGATCTGCGGAGCGGCTATGGCTACACCATCATCTTGGCTTTGAAGTGCCTCTGACATCTCTCTCAATATTTTTTTTATTTTACTTGTCTTGATGTCGGTAATCGGAACTTCTTTGGCAATTTTACGCAAGACTTTTTCTTCTTTTTGAAAAATTGTTTTCATCTTGTTTTACTTAAGTTCCTTCAGGTATTCCAGAAGCTTGCTTAGTTTTACCGTATCTTGAGATCGATTGGACATATCTCGCACGATGACGGAGTTATCGATGGCTTCTTTGACCCCGAAGATGAGCGCATAGGGGATAGTCAATTTCTCGGCGATCGCTAGTTGGCTGCCAAGGCTGTCTTTAGAGAGCGATTGAGTGATTGGGATATGAGCCTTACGCAATATTTCAATTATGTTGAGGCTTTTTAACTTGGCCTCAGCGCCAAGCTGGATGAAATAAATTTTCGGTTTCTTTAAAATGCGCGGTGAAAGTTTTTTATACCAAGGTGAGGCGACTATCCGATCCACGCCGATTGAAATTCCTACAGCTGGGACATCTTTTTTGCCTCCTATCTGTTTGGCTAGATAGTCGTATCGTCCGCCCCCGGCGAGCGCGAGCAGTGTTCCATCTTCGCCGTCGCCTTGTTCCAGGATTTCAAAAACCGTGCGGGTATAATAGGAAAGTCCGCGCACTAAATTTTTATTGATGTTGTATGGTATGTTCATTTCCTCCAGATATTCCAAGACCTCTTTGAAATGTTTTTTGCAGGCAGGGCAGAGAAAAGAAACCGAATCCGGAGCGTTCAGGTTTATTTCTTTTGTTTTTTCTTCTTTTGAATCTAGGATCCGGAGCAGATTTGTCTTTAAGCGTTCTCGATCAATAGGAGGGAGATGATTAATGTGTTTTCGGTAATAGCTGGTCAGCTCTTTGATGTATCCACTTCGACACTCTTTGTCGCCGATGGAGTTGATGTCGATGGAAAGGTTGCTGGCTCCAGCTTCTTCCAAGATGCTCATCCCGGCCTTGATGATCAGGGCGTCCATAATGCTTTTATCATTGCCTAAGGAATCCAAATCAAATTGCCAAAATTGTCGATAGCGTCCGCGTTGGGGCTTATCGTGACGGAAAACCGGACCGTATTGATACAGCATCACTGGCTGGGGCATTGTTTGCATGCCGTGCTCCAGATAAGCGCGCACCAGGGGAGCGGTGTGTTCCGGCCGAAGGGCTAAATGGTCACCGCTTTTGGTTTTTAAGTTATACATTTCTTTATCGACAATGTCGGTGCCTTCGCCTATGCCCACCGTAAAAATTTCCTCATGTTCTAAAATCGGAGTTTCAATGGGCTTAAAGCCGTAGTACACCGCCACTTCTTGCGCCTTTTCAAAAAATCCTTGGAAGGCGTAGTATTCCTCATTCATCAGATCTCTCATGCCTTTAGGCGAAGATATTTCAGCTCTCTTATTTTTATTTTCGTGTGTTTTCTTCTTCATGGTTCAATTTTATTCACCATGACCCTGAGTTTATCGAATGGGTCATAATATTTATTTTGCTTGTTTATAATTGCCCGGCATGACTTCTACTTCTTGTATTGGTAATAATCGCAAAAATGCCCGACCCACTAAAAATTTTTTTTTCACCGCTCCCCAATATCTAGAATCCGAACTGCCACTTCGATTATCGCCCATTACGAAGTATTCATCGCTTCCCAAAGTAGTATGCGCGTCGATGCCACCAATATTTTTTATGAAGGGCTGGGTTAAATTAAATCCATCCGGATGCTCCTTGTTGATGATGGTGACTTTATTTTCAGAGCTTTTTACATCTACTGTTTCCCCAGGTAGGCCGATGATCCTCTTAATGAAGAATTTTGTTTGATCCTTTGGATATCGAAAGATGACCACATCATCTCTTTTTGGATCGCCTAAAATGTATGATATTTTATCCACGATTAAGTAGTTGGCGTCTTCAAAGGTAGGCACCATAGAATTTCCCGATACCACGAACGGCTCGGCTACAAAAGCCCGGACAGGTACGACGACAAGTAGAGCAATAAAAGCGAAGCGCGCGAGTTCCCAAAATGACTGCCAGCCAGTTTTTTTTTGCGCCACTTCTTCTTTTTGTTCTTCCATAGGCTATAATATAGCATAAAAAATCCTTGACAAAGTTGTATATTTTATTGCATAACTAGAACCTAGAACCTAGAACCTAGAACTTTTGTTATCATGTATATATGAAATTACTTGTAGGTCTGGGTAATCCTGGTAAAGAATATGAAAACACTCGACATAATACCGGGCGGATCATGGTTGGTCTGGTTGAGAAGAAACTTGACGATAAACTGAAAATCAGATTCGTTACACCGGATAACTTTATGAACAATTCTGGAAAAACCGTCGCACCCCTTGTAAAAACTAAAAAAGATTTGAAAGATCTAGTAGTTATCTATGACGATATCGATTTACCACTGGGTAAAATTAAAATTTCCTTTAACCGCTCCGCCGGCGGACACAATGGTCTGGGCTCTGTTATCAAAGCTCTCAAAAGCGAAGAATTCTTGCGTATCAGAGTAGGCATTTCTCCTGCCACTCCGAAAGGCGTGGTCAGAAAACCAAAGGGGGAGAAAGCAGTGCTTAATTTCTTGCTCGGAGAATTCAAAAAATCTGAATTAGAAACAATCAAAAAACTTTCTAAAAAAGTGTCTGAAGCCGTAGAGACTATTTTTAATGGAAGCAAAGAAAAGGCGATGTCTCTTTATAATCAGTGACAATGACATGTAACAGCTTGACAATGTAGATACATTGTATATACTTACAATATGACAACTAAAATACAAAAGTGGGGAAATAGTTTGGCGGTACGAATACCGAACGAATTTGCGGAAAACCTCAATTGGCAGGCAGGTTCTGTCGTTGGTTTTAAACAGTTAGGCGATAAGATGATTATTAGCTCTAGCCGCCCTAAGTATACTTTAGAAGATATGGTAAAGGGCATTACCAAGAAGAATCGCCATAAGGAATTTGACTGGGGTAAGTCTATGGGCAAAGAAATATGGTAAAAAATATGTATATTCCAGACCAGGGTGATATAATTTATTTTAACTTTTCGCCAAGTATTGGACGCGAACAAAAAGGTGTTCGTCCGGCTATAGTAATCAGTCGAGATATCTTTAATCAGTCAAGTGGTTTAGCTATAGTTTGTCCTATTACATCTAAGCAAAAGCTCTATCCTTTTGAGGTTTTGGTTGAAGTTGACCAGATATATGGTTTTGCTCTCATAGATCAAGCGCGAGCCATTGATTACAATGCTAGGGAGTTTAAATTTGTTTCGCGCGCGCCGATGATTTTGGTTGAAGAAATAAAAGCTAAGTTTATATCTATCGTGTCTTAGTAAAATTTAGTTATCCACACTTCACCTTGTATTTGTTGCGGGGGGGGTATAATTAGCTCAATTATTAATTTAATTGTATTTAATATTTATGCCTCCACAAAATCAAGCGCCTGTTCCAGCTCCTTCGTCGAATTCTAATTCAGGAATGGCTATTTTAGCCTATCTTGGAATACTTATTATTGTTCCGTTTTTAACCGATGCCAAAAATGATCCATTTGTTAAATTTCATATCAAGCAAGGCCTGGTGCTCATAATTTCATGGCTAGTATCATTTGTTGTAAATGTTGTTCCGATCTTGGGTTGGATGGTTGGGATGCTCTTGTTTGTATTTAATGTGGTAATGATTATTATTGGTATTATGAACGCCGCTTCTGGAAAACAGCAAGAATTGCCGCTTATCGGGGCTATTGGGAGGAATTTTAATTTTTAAAATATACATGAATAAAATAATCTGGATTATCATAGCAATTATTGTAATCGGTGGGGGAATTTTAGGGTACATGAAATATAATAAAAATGTCGCTGGTCTTGATTGCTCGAAATATTTAAATGTTACACAAGAGCAATGGGATCAAGGAACTGCTCGTAGTGATGCAGGAAGAGGAACACTCGAAGATCAAAAAATGATAACTTGTTTTGCGCAGAATTTAGTAAACGGTTATTACAATGAAAATTCTCCTCATCCGAGATGAGTTTTCTGTGGAATATTTTTAAAATTTATGAAAAATAAAAAAGGATCGGTTATACTATGGGTTGTAGTCATCGTTGTAATTTTTTTTGGTGTCGGATTTTTTATATATAAATCAAACTTAAAAATCCCAGACTCTTCTAATTTTATCGACAATCAATCTGAAGGATCGCAACAGGTAAATTCATTTGCTGAAGAAAATCAAGAAAAGTTAGATTGTAATAAATATATTTCCGCATTCGAAGTTGGTAATATTCTTGGATTTAAGCATGAAACAAGAATATACGATACAAAAGATCCTGCCTATTCATGCTTCCTGATTTTTGAAGATGGGGCAGAAGCAGGCAGTTCCTACCCAGAATACTTGGGATCTGCAGCTATGCGTATAACCGAAAATCCCAGCAAAGATATCATAAAAATGATCTGTGATAATTATATATCTAATGAAATGTATCAAGAAAAAAGCCACTTTCTCAATATTGGAAATATATCCTGCATTTTAGGATCAGGTAAGCCTAATTCATTGTTGCATTTTCATAAAGACGGATTGGGTGTGCAAATATCGTATAGCAGTAACCCATCTTTGGATGATAGCACGAGAGAAAAAATGCTTGTTCAAATTGCTGAATTAGTTGCATCACGAATATAAATCTTTTTAAAATTTATGAAAAATAAAAAATATAACCAAGGTTTATCTGTAACAGCACTCGTTTCTATTCTTGCTGTGATTTTGGTAGTTGCCGGAGGGGTTGGATACTTTTTGGTTAATAATAGTTCCAAAGCTCTACCTCAAAATGAAAATCAAGATTTTGTAACTTCAAATAACATAGATACAAATACAATCAATAGACTATCAGACGATACAAATCAAATCGTTAAACCTAGTAGTGGTAAAATGTGTGATTATTTTTCTATTGATATAGCTAAGGCTCATCTTTCTACACTTGTTGGTTTTGGTCAAGAAATAATAGGTGCACAAACTTGTATGTATCAAAAGGAAGGTAAAAGTATATACTACGACGATGACGAACCCGTGGCTTTTTTTAAGGTCATGGGTAAAATGAGTATT
>Ga0155764_115_pt1 | contig 13799 bp, 13 predicted proteins | sample RifCSPlowO2_01_FD_107418 | JGI IMG/M metagenome (GOLD analysis project Ga0155764, IMG submission 107418) | Candidatus Nomurabacteria bacterium RIFCSPLOWO2_01_FULL_40_18
GAATGCCCCATTTGATCATAGCGATACGGTCCAGTCCGCCACCGAAAGCGAAACCTTGTACCTTGGAGGGATCAAGGCCGATATTGCGCAAAACATTCGGATGCAACATCCCCGCGCCCATCATCTCCAGCCACTTGCCGTTAAACTTGGCAAAAACTTCGATCGAAGGTTCGGTGAATGGAAAGAAGCTCGGCCGGAATTCTATCTCAGTATTTTCTCCCAACATTTTTTTATAGAAATTGGTGAGCACACCCTTCAAGTCCGCCAGAGAAATGTTCTCGCCTACCATTCCCCCATCTATTTGGAAAAATTGCATCTCGTGGGTTATGTCCGTGGCTTCATTGCGAAAGACTTTGCCGACAGAGATAAAAGCGGCCGGTAACCGGCCCTCTTTGCCAGCTTTCTCAAGCTCGCGAGCGGTCACGGTCGTGGTATGCGTGCGCAGAACCTTATCACTTGTGGCTTGCGTTTGACTTCTATTGATTTCGCAACCACCTTTTGGGTCCCTAACCCAAAAGGTGTCTTGCATGTCGAGCGCTGGATGGTCTTTGGGGAAATTTAGAACATAAAAATTATACCAATCGGATTCGAGTTCTGGCCCAGTGCCAATCTCAAAACCCATGTCAACAAAAGCTTGATAGGCCTCATTGGCCAAAATAGAAAGCGGATGTTCTGTGCCTTTTTTGTTTTTGGTATCGTCGCTCATTTGCTTTATATTACCAGATTAGACTCTACAGGACTAATTTTGCGCCCATGGCGAGACAGGACGCATCCACCGGGACAAAAGGATTTTCCACCATTACCAGCAATACAAATTTCACAATTTATAAAATGCCGGTGACAGACTGGGTTGGCGCAATTCACATAATTCTCTGATTGCCCTTGGCAAGCATCGCATTTGCTGACTACTTTGTGCCCGCCTTGGCGGGTAAATTTTGGATCATCTGTATAGAAAGGAGTCATAACTACCCGTCCATCAAAAACATACAGCTTGCCCTGAAAATCTTCATTCGGATATTTTTCCATATAACTCACGATGCCTCCATCGAGCTGATACACATCGGTGAACCCTTGCGTAACCAAAAATCCGGAGGCTTTTTCGCAACGCACCCCGCCGGTACAAACTGTCAGCACCGTTTTATTTTTCAAATGCGAAATTTGCTCCACTACCTTCGATAAATCTCTAAAATTCTCAATTGGTGGTAAAATAGAATTTTCAAAATGGCCAACCTTGTGCTCGTAAGCATTGCGCATGTCCACAATATAAAATTCCCTCGGCTCGCCGAAGCCTTGCGCGGAGGCGGCTTTGTTTTCCAAAAGCCATTCATGCAGTTCTTCCGGTTTTAAATGTACGCCAGTAACTTGGTTCGGATCTATGTCGCAAGTTCCCAAATGTAATGAAACTATTTCCTTGCGAACTTTGACGGAAAGTTTAGGAAAGGCCTGTCCCGTACCCGTGCTCAATTTAAAATGAATATTTTTGAATCTTTCATCGCGTTCCAGTTCTTTTATATACTCCTGTATATTTTCCTTCGTGCCCTCAAAAGTGGCGTTGATGCCCTCGATAGCGATAATGCATCGACCTTTGAGGCCCAGCTTCTCGCAAATTTCTCGCTGATTCTTAGCGACCATTTGAGGATCTTTAATGTGCACGTATTTATAGAAAAGTATGATTTCGTATTCCATCAGAATTATATTAGTTTACTTATATATCTCCGCCATTTGGCAAAACTCGCACTCGGTGTTTTTGCCATAGGAATTGTAATGACACTCGCGATTCACCCACTCGCCGGTTTTTACGAGTGTATCATAGTCCTTGATATCTTTCATTAAAAGCTGGATATTTTCGTTCGTTACAGCCCTTTGATAAATGCGGTTTTTTTCTGCTTTAGCTTCCAAAAATTCCAATTGGCTTTCTTTCACTTTTACTCCGCCCCATTTCGGATTATTTTCCAAAAGATAGGAATACATCGCGAGCTGGCGCAGAAAGTTTGAAGACCGACCTTCTTCGTCTAATTTTTCTATTTCACTGGCGCGTTTTACAGAGCCAGTTTTAAAGTCAGTTACCCGCACCGCTCCCTCGGACAGGTTCTCGATCAGATCGATTTTCCCAAAAATTTTCAAATGCGGATATTGTTTGTCTTTCAAAGAGATACCTTCTTCAGTTTTTCTATTCGGTTCTATTTGCGGCAGTCGGTTTTTCACCCAAAGCAAGATCAAATTTCGCACCTCGCCTGTCATGCGCCTCCGAGCTCTTTCATCTTTAAAACTTATTTTCGAAACTTCTTCTAATATTATTTTTTCCACTTCGGATAGGGCAGGCAAACCGTTAGTTTTCAGAATTCTGTCAATTGAGGCATGGACGACCGAGCCAAATTCTAACGTTTCCGTTGCCTCACTCGGCAGACCTAATAAATTTACAAAATACCATTTCCAAGGGCATTCAAAGAAATTATTGAGCAGAGACGCGGAGACGTATCGGTCCGCATATTTCTTGCCTACTAAATTTACCAAATCTGTAAAATCTTTTGCGGAGTCGGGTCGCTCTTCTGGAATTTTTATTTTCTCTGTTTGAAAAACTTCTTCTGGCAGATCCGCAATTACTTGAGCCATCTCTTGTCCCGAATCTTTGGCAGAATTGCGCGCAAAGGATAGAGTGCAGAACCTTTTTGCCCGGGTGATGGCTACATACAGTTTGCGCTTGATCCGATCAATGTCTTGGTCTAGCACTTTCTCGGCGATAGATTCCGGCAAGCTGAAACTCATTTTCTTGCCAGAATTGAGCGAACGCTCGTCTAAATGCGCAATCCACACATAATCAAATTCCAAGCCTTTCGAAGAGTGCAGGGTCAGAACTTTTATCCCGTCTCGGGGCTCGGTAACAACTGGGATGTGTTCACCATAGGATTCCAACCTTTCAATAAGTGAAATAAATTGCGCAAAAGTTAAATTTTTATTCTTCTCCAGCTCTCGAGACACCAAAGCGAGAATGGTGGTTAAAATTTCTTTACCGGTAACTAACTTCCCATCATTTTTATTCGAAAGCAAAAATTCTCTGCCGATCGTTTCGACCAGCTGAAGCAAGTTGTTATTTTTATAATTTTCCTCTTCCTTTTTCCATTTAGCCAGCTTCTCTACCCACTTTAGCGCCGATTCCTCCTTCCCGAAAAGCGTCCGGGTCTCGACCAGAGCCTTGTCGAGTGAAAACTCGCGCATATTCTGCTCTGAAAGGTATTGATGGGCTTCGAGCGGAGTAATCCCGGAAAGCTGGTCAAAGAAAGAAAGAGCCAAAGCCACTCTAGAGCCATTGATTATTTTCAAGACTCTAAAAAAGGCATTGGCCTCTCCTTGATCAAAAAGATTGAGCGCCTCTGGTGAAACGCCAGCCAAACCCATCTCATCCAATATCAGCAAGGCGTTTCGAACTTGAATGTTTTTTGAAACTAATATTGCGCAGTCGTTTAACTTTACACCATCTTTTGTTTTCTCTTTGATGTCCATAGCCGCTACAATAATTTCTTGCCGAGGATATTCCGCTTCCAAAAGCCGGATAGGATGCCGCTCCTTGTTTTGACTGATCAATTTTTTATCGGTCATAGCGCTCGGCAAAAGCGCGTGCGAGGCATCGAGAATGAGCTGGGTCGAGCGGTAGTTGTCGACCAGCGTTATGAGCTTGGCCTTATGGGAATTTTGAAAAGTTTTCTTAAAACCTTGAAAGTGCTTGATCGAAGCGCCGCTAAAGCCATAGATAAGCTGGCGGTCATCCCCCACCACAAAAATATTCGGGCTTTCGATGCCACTCCACACTATTTTTAGAAATTCATTTTGCACTCGGTTCGAATCCTGATGCTCGTCGACCAAAACATACAAATATTTCTCGCGCAGGTCGGCGAGAGCATTTTCGGATTTTTCGACTATCTTCACTAGATTTTCTAAAACATCATCATAATCCAGCAGGATATTTTCTCTATTTTCCTTCTTGGTTTCTTCGTATAGCTCAAAAAATTTCGCGACTTCCCGGCTACGCCTCAAACTTTCTATCTTGGTTAGAAATTCTTTTTTCAACCCTCCTTTGTTCTCTCCCCTATTCGAAATATTCTCCGGATTCGATTCGAGCGATCTTATTTCTTTATCTATTTCTTTTAAGAATTTATCCGGAGAAATGCGTTCGCGTTTGAGAAGTGAAATAAGCGACCGCAAATCTAAAAAATATCTTCCGCTATCTGACCGCGGACGAAGATATCCCCAATCATTGTTGTATAATATTTTATCAAAAAGAAGCGCGGTGTCAGAGTCATCCAGAAGTTTAGGCACATTCTGGAAACCGAGCACGTCGTGATAAGACTCAATGATTTGCATGCCAAAACTGTGAAAAGTAAAAACATTCACTTTCTCCCCGGTTTCCCCGATATAATTTATCAAACGGCGCTTCATAGCTTCTACCGCCGAATTAGTAAAAGTCAGACATAGAATGGCATCGGCTTTGATATCGGTTTTTAAAAGAATATTGCCTATCCTAAGCGCTAGTATTTGCGTCTTTCCCGTCCCAGGTCCAGCCACCACCATAACCGGCCCATCAAGAGTGTCCACGGCTTCTTTTTGAGCTTTATTTAATTTTTTGTATTCTGCTTCAAAAGATTTTGAACTTTTCATTTATTTAGGCTAACTTAAGATGCATCTTGGACTTCCAGAAAAAAAAGGTAATTATAAAAATTGTGACAAGTGGAGACAAATATTCTGGAATATGAAATCCAAAACTATGCAAGATCATAATAATACCCAACACCAGAATGGAATACATGGCGCCGTTTTTCAAATAGATGTATTTTTTGATGCGTTCGATATTACTAATCGTCACCTGTCGAACTATCAGAGCTCCAAATCCATTACCGAGCAAGATAAGCGGCACCGAAAGCGTGAAAGCAAAAGCGCCCAAAACTCCGTCAATTGAAAAAGTCGTATCGATTATTTCCAGAAAAAAAAGTTTGCTCAAATCCGAAGTAACTACCTTCACCCCGCCTATCTCAGGCGGGGCAAGCAATTTTTTTTCCTGCTCTTCGGCATTTTGTTTGAAACCATGAGTAATGAAAAATAAGCTTGATCCGACCACCGCGCCGAAGCCCATCAGATTGCTTTCTTTGAGCGCAAACCAAGCAATAATGGCAAGCAAGACAGAAACTGTCGCATAAAACCAAACGCCTTTGGACATAAAGAATTTCTCTGTCCTTGGCAAGCCCAGATGCTTGTCTTCCAGAAAGAGCCAATGCAAGAACAAAAACAAGAGAAACACACCGCCGGCTACAAGCAGAATCGGAGCTGATTTTTCTATGGATTCCAAAACTAAGGGATCGCTCGACCAGGCGGCCGAAAAAATCTGCATCGGATTTAGGGATGCGTTAAAAGCCCAAATTATTGCAAAGGGCAGAAGACCGCGAACCAAAAATACCGCGATAAACATGCCCCAGGTTAAGAACCATCGCCTGGCCTTCGCCCCCATTGTGGAAAGCACCTCGGCATTGATGATGGCATTATCCACCGACGAAACCGCTTCAAAAAGCGATAAACCGATGATTGTAAATAAGGCCGAAAATAGCATTGTTATATTCTACCCCACTTGGCTCCAGTTGCCAATTTTTGTCCTTCGGATCGAAAAAGCCAGAGCCGGCACGTTAATTTTTTGACCTAAATCATTGGCGATACTCCTCACATAAGTGCCACTCCCAATATTCTCTTTTTTTTTGACGAAAATTTTCCAGAGCTCCGAGCGGTGTCTCCCCTTCTTTTTTGTGTAATATAATTATTTTTTTCATTGGCGGAACCGGAGGGATTCGAACCCTCGAGACCTTTCAGCCTACGCGCTTTCCAAGCGCGCGCACTCGACCGCTATGCGACGGTTCCAGATACCAAAATACTTTACCATATTTTAAATCATCTTGGAAAATTCTTCTTCATTTATTACTTTTACCCCAAGTTTTTCTGCAGTTTTAAGTTTTGAACCCGGATCTGTGCCAGCCACCACATAGGAAGTATTTTTTGAAACAGAACCCACTACTTTTCCTCCCAAAGCCAGAATTTTTTCTTTGGCTATTTCGCGAGACATATTAGACAGCGTCCCGGTCAGCACGAAATGAAGTCCAGTTAGCTTGCCTTTTTTTCTTTTTTCCATCTTTTCCACAACCACTCCATTTTTCTCCAATTTTTTTATAAAGTTCAAATTATTTTTGTCATGAAAGAAATCACGAACGCTTTTTAACACTGCTGGACCGATATTTTCAATACTATCTAGTTCGGCTAAATTTTGCCTGGCGGCCAGCATTAATTTTTCCAAAGTGCCGAAATGTAGAGCCAAATCCCTCGCAGTTTCTTCCCCGACATGCAATATGCCTAGAGCCCAGAGGAATTTAGAAAGTGGAATTTTCTTTTTGTTTTTTATTTCTTTGATGATATTCTCGGCGGACTTATCTCCAAAACGCGAGAGCGAAGCGATATCTTCTTTTTCTAGAATAAAAATATCGGCCGCATCGGTGATCAAACCTTCGTACTTAAATCGGCTTAAAATCTTTGGGCCGAGCTCATATATCTCAAAAACCGACACAAAATGCTCCAGATACCTTTCATTTTTAGCTGGACACTTAGGATTAGAACAATAGTACCCGACGGAAGAATTTTTAGTTTCTACCCCTTTTTTCACTATTCTTACGCCACAAGTCGGGCATTTAGTCGGCATTTTGAATTTTTTTTCTTTGCCGGTACGCATCCGGACGAGGACTTCGACAACTTTTGGAATCACATCCCCTGCTTTTTCTATCACCACCGTGTCCCCTATACGCAATCCCAATCGATTTATTTGATCCATATTGTGGAGAGTTGCTTTGGAAACTTGCGAACCAGCCACCAGCGTCTTTTCAAAAATCGCCAGTGGCGTCAGCACTCCGGTGCGTCCGACATTGACTAATATATCATTCACCACTGTCGTCGCCCTTTCCGCCGGATATTTTAAGGCCACCACGTATCGCGGAGCCTTGCCGACTACGCCCAAAACTTCTTGCAGTTTTAGGTCATTAACGCAAATAACTATGCCGTCCGAGCCGTAAGAAAAATCAGGTCTAATGGTTTCAAATTTTTTGATAAAACTTATAACTTCAGATAAATTTTTGCAGACTGCATCATGCTCATCCACTCTAAACCCCAGCTTCGCTAAATATCGATGCCTCTCTGAATGGGTTTTTATAGAAGTGTTAGGTGACGCAATATCGTACGCAAAAAAATCCAATTTTCTCTCAGCAGCAAGCTTCGGATCCAGTTGCCGCAAGCTACCAGCGGCCGCATTTCTAGTATTGGCAAAAAGAGGGTTGCCTTCTTTTTGGTTAAAATGATTAAGTTGCTCGAGGGTTTTTTTAGACATCACCGCCTCACCGCGGACTTCAAGATATTTGGGAACAGACCCATCCACCTCGCCTCCCACCCCTCTCCTTAACAAGGAAAGGGGGATAGAATGAATCGTTTTTAAATTTTGGGTTATGTCTTCGCCGATAAATCCATCCCCCCTCGTCGCTCCCCGTACAAATTGGCCATTTTCATAGATAAGCGAAACTGCCAATCCATCAAACTTCACTTCGCAAAAATAATTCACCTCACCCCCTTGCCCCTCTCCTTGTAAAGGATAGGGGGGCAATAGGTTCTTGATCCTTTTCTCCCAGTCAAACAACTCGGCTTCGCTAAAAGCATCATTCAATGAGAGCATTCTAGTCTGATGCTCCACTTTCAAAAATTTGTCTAGGGGCTTCCCGGCCACTCTATTTTCCGCCGCATTGGCATCGTAAAATTCCGGGTATTCACGTAGCAACTCTTTTAACTCCCGACTCAGAGAGTCATACACATCATCAGTGACATTTGGTAAGTTTTTGGTGTGATATTCATCGCGCAATCGCGCAATTTCATCTCTCAGTTTTTGTATTCTTTTTTTAGCTTCAAACTTTTGCATCCGACTAGTATGTTACTTCTATTTCGCGCTCAATGCGATTAGGATCAGTCGAGTCGCAATTTAAATCCCCAACATTGTATCCTTTGGAGGTAACAGTGGTTGTGCAATTGAACGAACCGCAAGAAAAAGTGATAGTTTTATCCACAGTTACAATAGCGCAACTTTGGCCAGAACTGCCGAACTCTGATACAGTGAAAGTCCAAAAATTATCTGGAGAAGGATCAGGAGTAGGAAAAGAAGTTTCAGCGCAATCCATAGTTGAAGGCGGAGGAGGAGGAGGCGGTGATGGAATAGGAGTAACAGGAAAAGCATTTTCATGATCAAAAGGAGGAAAAGGATTTCTATCATAAAGTAGAGCACATTCAGCGCCCACATCCGCGGCAAAAAAAGCGTCATTAGAACCCCTAGCATTAGTGCCAAATTTAATTTCTCTAAAAGCTATATTGGAAACGCCCAGGGCTATCGCTAAAATAATAGCGGAAATGGTAACTGCAAAAAGTATCACGAACCCCGATTTTAATTTTTTAATTTTTTTTATCATTTTACTTTATGAACTTTATAACTTTCTACTTTACAACTACTTCTTATTCTACCCAATTAAATAAATTTTCAGAGAAAGTAATGCTATAATCGCCAGAACCTTGGGTCCAGTAAACTTTTGAAGTAATTCTTACTTCATTTTCTCCTGTATTGATTGGGGTAAGCCAAACTTTTCGAACAAAACCAGAGTCTATGCCGTCAGAATCAGTATTATAACCTCCATCGTTTATATACAACTTGCATTGATTAAGTGAAGAGCATGTTGAGATGTCGAAGGGAGGCACAACAACACCGCATGCACTATTTTCGTTTGTATCATCGTCACATGAACCAAAGTCAGATTGAAAACGATTCCATTTAGCACCACCATTCCCAGACCCATATAAAACTTCAGTATCTCGCATATTTCTGATATATTCGATCCCCTCTTGCGCCAAATAAGTGGCCACGACTTTTCTTTTAGCATAATTTGTGTCAGCAATACCGTCGGCTATAACAGACATGACTCCAATTAAAGACACAGTAAAAATCGAAATCGCCACAAGTGTTTCTACTAAAGTAAAACCCTGCCTTAACTTATGATCTTTTCTAAAAAATAATTTCATTTCTTTATAACTTTATAAACTTTCAACTTTATAACTACTCAAATATCTAATCCTCTCTGGGACACGGAAGTCTGCAAAGAAAAAGGCGTCTCAACTCCTTTCATAATTATCTTGCCTACCAGTTTAATAGTAACAAAGGGTTGTTGGCTGTCACCTGGTGAAGGCTCTGCGCCTAATACTGAAAAACCATCTGACAACTCAATGATAACTTCATCAGGGGTAAGTTGAATAACAGTACCACCTCCGTCCGTTGATTTATAAATTTTTTCGCCATTAATATAGTAAACCCACTGATCTTCGTCGTGGTAATTGATGTTTGTTGGTGGATCATCATATAAAGTACCACCTTGATGCTCAAAAGATATTCCCCAACAATTCTCTCCGCTTTCTGGTACGCTGACATTAGCAGAAACATCATCGTTGTCATCAAAACAATGATAATTGTATCCCGTCCTTAAATTCCTAGACATATCTTCCATAATAAAACTCAAACTATCCATAATCGAACGCATATTTTCCGATTTTCCATGAAGCAAATTTGCATTCAAAAGCGCTCCCATGCCGGCCATTACAATGATGATAAAAAGAGAAACAGAAATCATTGTTTCTATTATGGTGTAACCGGTATTATTTTTATAATTATTTTTCATTTCTTTATAACTTTATAAACTTTCTACTTTATGACTAATTCACCTGCACCCTACCCGAAGGGTATATTTTTATTCTAGCATTGGCTGTCTTGGGTGATTGAATGGTTATTTGTACATAGTTCGAACCATTAAAAGTTTCTCCTGGGCTGGTGGTAAAAATTGCACTCGAATCTGGTCTTCTAAAAGTTACAGATAAGGATTCTATTGGATCACTGTTTAAATTGCAAGGACTAGACGAACATTTGTCTATACCTACTATACGATTATTTTTTGTAATGAGTGGAGTATCTATTTCTTCTCCAGAATCATAATAATCATTATCACTAATACCATCATTGGTATTAGTAAAATAAATAAATTGTTCTAACGGCCTTGTATTAGCAAAATACACCCCATAAGACGGCTTCCATGTATCTGAATAATTAAATCCTAGAGGCGGCAAAACTCCATTCACAGCTGACTTTTGCGCTTGGACAATTTTAGAAGCAATATCACTGGCTAGATTCTTGATATCCACTTTGGCTTGAAATTCGCCGTAATTAAACATAATCACCGCAGACATCACCGAAAAAATACCTAGAACAACGATCAGTTCCACATAGGTCATCCCTTTCTGGAAATTTTGAATTACGAATTTTGAATTACGAATTTTTTTAATCATGAAAATTAAAAACCGAATAAATTTAAACTGTAAATAAAAGCTATAAATGCGCCCAAAATCAAAAACGGCGCAAAAGGAATCTCGCTTTTCATCCCCATCCCGCCGACCCTTTTGATCTTTGAAAACACAACCAGAGTTATACCGATTATGGCTCCAGACCAGAAAGCTATTACTAACCCAGAAAGAGCCGCCGATAGACCCAAGAACCAGCCTAGCCCGAGCGCCAGTTTGGCGTCTCCAAAGCCCATCCACCTCCCGCCTGAGACGAGCCAGAAGAAAGCAAAGGGCAAAGCAATCAAAACCCCTGACAAAAACTCAAGTAAAGTTGGAACATGGACGAAAAATACATAATTCTTGAACAAGAAAAGACCGACAAAAGCCAAAGCGCCAAAAATATAAACTAGCATATCCGGAATTATCTTGTGTTTCAAATCATAAGTAGAAATAACTACCAAAAATGAGAACATGACGGCATAAAAAGCATAGCTGATGGCAAAATCTAAATTAGAAATATAAAAAAACTTTATAAAAAGAAAAGCAAAAATCAAGCCGGATGCAAGCTCGACTAACGGATACTGGATGGAGATTCTACTTTGACAAACTCGGCATCTTCCCCGCAAGCTCAAAAAACTTAAAACTGGAATAAGCTCATACCAAGCGAGCTTATGCCCGCAAGTCATACAGGCGCTCCGTCCGCCGAGCGACTTTTTGGTGTTGATGCGATAAATCACGACATTCAAAAAGCTCCCAATGATGAGGCCGAGGATAAAAAAGATGATCCAGAAAGATGAAACCATTAGTATATTATACCAATCCTATAACCAAAAAACCACCCAAACAGAGCTTTAGACTCTGTTTGGTAAATTGTCCTCTTCTAAAAGAGAAATCTTACCTCGTTGCTGTCTTATAATTTCTACAATTTCATCACAATGTTTTTTAAAATCCCTGCTTCCGTTAAAAATTCCTAAAATCCTATCCCCCTCTATTTTTGAAACAACATTAAAATTATTGTTCTCATATTCGCGATCACTGGCAAAAATTAAATCTTGCTTATTTTTTGGTATAGTATGAATTGCATAATTTTTATTGACATACCCTAAAGTTTTATTGAAGTAATTTTCATCATTAATAAGATGCGACTTAAAAGTTCCTTGGAAAAGTGACCCTGAACGAAAATTTTTTACATTAAAATAATAAGTGTATCCTCCTTGCAACTTTTGCATAAACTTAGCTATGCCACCATCTATTAATTGCTTTATTAAAAAATGAAAATGATTTGGATTAAAACAATACGCAACAACAGCAACCAGTGGTTCTTTGAGCAGAGACAGAGCTTTAGACTCTGATTGAGATTTTCTTAAATCTCTTATACTCCCTACCCCATCCACTTGATTAAAACCAAAAACACTTTCAATAAACCGACGGACATCTTCTTGATCATTAAAAATATCACGTTTATCTACTCCTCTATTATAAATATGATAATACTCCCCTGTCACCAATGATTGTTTTCTCATCTGCTAAGTATAACATACTAAAACAGAGTCTAAAGCTCTGTAGTGTGGATAAAGAAAAAACCACCTTTTACAGATGGCTTTTTCTGGAATCAGAGTCTAAAGCTCTGTAGACAGGGATTATTGACAAATCCCGGGTGATGTTTCCGCATTCCCGATACCCGAAAAGCCAGTAGAATCAACACACCACGAATCTCCACCTTTCAGTACGGCTGATATTGCGTATGTTTGAGATAGTGTAGTACCGTCGCCCGTACAAAACAAATCTCCGTTAGGAAGGTGATTGTTTCGTATATTTCCAATCATCTGCAAAATATTCGGATCAGAAAAAACACCAGTGGAACAATCGGAATTTAGTCCGGAAATGTTTCCATAATTTCCACCTTTATCATCGTAATATAAAGCAGCTTGTGAGGTCAAACTCTTCATAGTAGCTTTAACCGCCGCATCAGCTCCTTTAGTCCTAGCTGTGTTAAGAGACGCTAATACCACCGAAGCCAAAATACCGATGATAGCCACCACGACCAAGAGTTCAATCAACGTAAAACCCGACTTGAAATTAAATTTCTTCATATTTTTTAATTAAATTATTAATACTTTGATTATACCAAACCAAAAAGAAAAAGCCACCGTTTGGATGGCTTTTTCTAGAATCAGAGTCTAAAGCTCTGGAAACAGAGTCTAAAGCTCTGGAGACAGGAGACAGTCCTTGCTATACTAAACAAAAAGCCACCCTGGTGGGTGGCTTTTTCTAGAATCAGAGTCTAAAGCTCTGGAGACACTGTAGACATTTTTGGTGACTTTTTGTTGGTAGCAAGGACCGTCCTTGCTATACTTGCTATACTTTGCTATACTTGTAGTTATTAACAACTTGGAGATGGAGTGAAGGTAATCGTAGAATCATTAACAGTCGCAGCCGTACAAGTTCCTCCTTTTCCTGACTTAATGCCAGTAGTAGTGTCAAGAGTAGCAGTACCTGTTCCATTTCCAGTGCATACGTTAGTAGGAGCATCAAAAGTAGTCCCTCCAGGAATGGTAGGCTGTGTACCGCCACTTACAAAACCATCACACAAAAGAACTATATTTGCACGTAAGCCAGACATCTCTGCTTTAAAAGCAGCAGTTTGTCCTTTTGTCCTAGCTGTATTCAAACTAGCCAAAACAACCGACGCCAAGATACCAATGATAGCCACCACGACCAAGAGTTCGATCAACGTAAAGCCTTTCTTTAAATTAAATTTCTTCATAATTTTTACTTATAATTTAAACTTATAATAAAACTTTTCGACTCCCGCCCGAATGACCGAATTCATTCGGTCGGGCAGGTATTTTTAATACTCCCATTATAACATAAACACCGAAATATATGCGCAAGTAAGTTATCCACAGGGGGTAGCAATTCCCCTCTTGAGGGGTGGCTCGCTTGCGAGACGGGGTGGATACACCTCACCCCAGCCCTCTCCTTGTAAAGGAGAGGGGGAATTCATCCACCTCCCCCTAAAGGGTACTCCTCAAGAGGAGAATTTAAGAAATCCCCCCCGCCAGATTGTAAATAGGCATTAAGATAGAGACCAGGAGCAACCCGACCCCCAAGCCTAAAACCACGATCATTACAGGCTCGATGAGCCCGACCAGGGTATCCACCGCGTCATCCACCTCCCGCTTATAGAAATCAGTCAAAGTTTTCAATATGGTTCCGAGAGAACCGGTTTCTTCGCCGACTTGCACCATCTGCACTAGAATACTCGGTATTTCTATATGTTTGGCCAGCGCTACAGACAGCGTCAAACCGGATTTAACTCCATCAGCGGCCTCTGCCAATATCGCCCGATACACACGACTACC
>Ga0155764_118_pt1 | contig 11111 bp, 8 predicted proteins | sample RifCSPlowO2_01_FD_107418 | JGI IMG/M metagenome (GOLD analysis project Ga0155764, IMG submission 107418) | Candidatus Nomurabacteria bacterium RIFCSPLOWO2_01_FULL_40_18
GGGGTTCTGCCCTCCAAGTATTCGGGCAGTGTGGCGGGGCTTCAATTCGGACTCGGCAAAGCGGAAAGCATATTTTCTGGGGAAAAGGATTTCCGCTTTACCTCGGCTGATTTCCCGCGCGGAGGAGGGGTCTGGGGAGGAATCCGCGCGGGTTTCGGATTTCGTTTTCAGCGACTTCAAAAAAGAGAAGAAAACTGATAAAATGAATTTACTTATGGAATTACTGCGAGATTTCAAGAAGATAAGCAAAAATGATGTATCTCTTGCCGGAGGCAAGGGTGCTTCGCTTGGTGAAATGACACAAGCCGGTATTTCAATACCGCCTGGCTTTATTATTTTGATAGATGCATTTGAAAAATTTTTGGAAGAAACAGATTTGAATATTGAGATCGATTCCATTTTGGATTCGGTCAATCATAAAGAAATCCATACTGTTGAAAATGCTTCGGAGAAAATCAAAGCACTCATTCTACGGGCAGAAATGCCGAAAGATATATCGGTAGGAATCCAAAAATTTTTCAAAGACCTTAACTCAAAATATGTAGCGGTACGATCTTCGGCTACCGCCGAAGATTCCGCAAATGCGGCGTGGGCAGGTCAGCTTGAAAGTTATCTCAATACTACCGAAGAAACTTTACTGGAAAATGTAAAAAAATGTTGGGCTTCACTTTTCACGCCACGAGCCATTTTCTATCGCTTTGAAAAAGATTTACATAAACAGAAAATATCTGTTGCAGTTGTTGTACAAAAAATGGTTGAGAGTGAAAAATCAGGTATTGCGTTTTCTGTTCATCCCGTAACACAAGACAGAAACCAGCTTATTATTGAAGCAGGTTTTGGTCTTGGCGAAGCGATAGTTTCTGGACAAATAACACCAGATAGTTATGTTGTAGAAAAACAACCACGACGGATTATTGACAAAAATGTTCAAATTCAAACACGAGGACTTTATCGCGCCGAGAAAGGCGACAATGAGTGGCACGATATTTCAAAAACGCAAGGAGAAAAGCAAGTTTTATCAGACCAAGAAATATTAGAACTTTCAGAAATAATTTTACGAATTGAGAGTCATTATGGTTTTCCGTGTGATATTGAATGGGCGTATCAAAACGAACAATTTTATATTGTGCAAAGCAGACCGATTACAACACTGAGTGATAAATCAATCATAAGACACTTTCAAAAGTTTTTCACAAGAGAAATACCTCTAATAGTGATGGAATATTGGCATAAAGGAGAATTTGATGGTTTAAAGAGAATTCTTAAAGGAGCAACCCATTTTAATCCACTTTTTATTAAACGTGAAGATGGACTGACAGAGACTTATTATGATATGAACAATCCCGATACAGCTTTAGAACCAATATTTGATTTCTTTAAAAATAATCCTAAAGAATTCGACCAAGCAGTTAAAGAATTTGAATATTTGGAAAATAAACTTAAATCGTTGCTAGATAATTTTAAATTTGAAGCGTTTGGAGATTTGTTTAATACAATGACAGAGGCGTGGTCTTATCTACCAATTTGGATTCAGTTTGGAAGTGTTACTGACGATAAAATACAAAAAAAGTTTATAGACAAATCTTTTAATATAAGAGATAAATTTCAAGAACTTGAGTACAAAATTGGTAATATTTTAGTTGGCACTATAAAAGATAAGTATCCTGAATTTAGGGAATATATTCAAGTTATTAGCTTCAAAGAAGCCCTAAACGATCAAATCCCACTCATAAATAAACTAAAAGAAAGACAGAAGGGCTTTATATATTTTGAAGGACAAATTTTAACTGGTATTTCTAAAGAAAAATTTGCACAAAAATACAAAGTAAAGATAGACGATAATTTGGCTACTATTGGGGAATTCAGTTTAGATAATAAAATACCGGAAACTTATAATAAATTTTTCACAAGAGATTTTTCTTTGCCCGCGCTTGAGGTTTGGTATAGAGGAGAAACTATTACACCGAAGCAGTGGACTGAACAGAAACAACCACACTTGCCTTATATAATTTTTGAAAGAAATGATGATACTGTTGCTTGTTATTACAATCAAAAGGGCGTAGATTGGGCGCAACAATTATTACTAGAAACTGCCAAGAAGGATAAAAATTTCATTGGAAATCTCTGCCAAATTATTCCGAAGAAACTTGAATTTATTAGACCTCTTTATGAAAAACCAGTAGCGATAAATCATAAAGAGTTAGTCAGGTTCTTAAAAGAACTAGAAGAATATTACCCATGGTTTGAGGCTATGTGGTGGCTTATGGAACTAACCCCCGAACAACTGGGAGATTTGGATGTAGATGAATTAAGAGAGATAAGAAAACAAACAAATGATTTATCTGTCGGGACAGATATTGTTATTCGTAAATCATGTGAGAAATTGTTTCCAAAAATAAAAGATTTTGTCCATGTTCTAACTACAGACGAAGTTATAAATAAAAAAATACCAAAATTATCAGAATTAAAAGCCAGGGATAGCGGTTTTATTTATACAGACGATAAACTATTTGTAGGAGTTACCAGAGATGAAGTAGAGGATAAATATAATATTAAGCTAGAGAAAATTGAAACTGATTCAACAGCTAGACAGATCAAGGGCCTAAGTGCGTACAAAGGATTGGTAAGGGGTAAGGTGCGACGAGTCATGGGTCATAAGCAGATATTTGAAATCCAAGATGGTGAAATTTTAGTTTCTCCGATGACTATGCCAGATTTTTTACCAGCGATGCAAAAAGCAAGTGCATTTGTTACAGATGAAGGAGGGATAACTTGCCACGCTTCTATCATGGCCAGAGAAATGAAAAAACCTTGTATCGTTGGTACAAAAATCGCTACACAAATATTAAAAGATGGTGATGAAATAGAAGTAGATGCAAATAATGGGATTATTAGGATTTTGAAATGAAGTCGCTGAAAACGAAATCCGAAACCCGCGCGGATTCCTCCCCAGACCCCTCCTCCGCGCGGGAAATCAGCCGAGGCAAAGCGGAAATCCTTTTCCCCAGAAAATATGCTTTCCGCTTTGCCGAGTCCGAATTGAAGCCCCGCCACACTGCCCGAATACTTGGAGGGCAGAACCCCAAAGAAAAATGTCCTTTCCATTTCCAGAAAAAATCAGTCGCGCGCAAATCCGAAAAGCAAGGAACATTTTTCTTTTGGGTTGCCGAGCGGAGCGAGGCAGTGGCGGGGCTTTCGTTCATTACGAATTTTTGATAAAATAGGTTCGAGTGAAGTCGTAAAGATACTCCAGTTTTGTAGATTTGTTCTATAAATCTTCCTCTTTTCTTATTTTGTGCTTGATTTCTTTAATTTTATGCTTATAGTCCCCGATAATTTTCAGAAATTTGGAGATTTCTTTTTTTTCACTGCCTATGTGGTTGGTTTTAATCTTATTGTTTATTTTAATTTTTAATTCTTGATACTTGCTTTTTAAGAAGTTGGAAGACCGAACATACAACCAGAGGATCTGCACCAAAAGCATATGCTCGTATTTTTTTAGATTTTGAATGGTAAAATGTTTTACTTTTTCAAGATGCGGAACTTCAAACGAATTTTCATCCTGGCTGGAACTTGCAATTTGCCCGTTTTGTAATAGAAATAATTTTCTTCCCATCATAATGACGATGGAGATGAGCGAGGCAAAAAATAAAATTAAGAGAAGATACATGTTACATGTTTATATTGAATAACGCTTCACTTCTTTGATTTTGGCTCCAGACTTTTCTAACAGCTTGCCCACAGTTTGTCCTCCGTCTTTGATGAATGACTGCTCCAACAAGGTTTTTTCCTTGAAGTAGGTCGCTAGTTTGCCAGCGAGCATCTTCTGTTTAATATCTTCGGGTTTATTGATGCTAGCAACTTCTTTTTGGAAAACCTCGGTCATGGTTTGTTTGGCCTCCGAGCTGATATCTTCTTCGGCGATGTATTCCGGCTTCATAGCGGCGATGTGCATAGCCACGTCTTTAGCGAGCTCCACGGTCCCGCCGGATAAGCTGACCATCACCGCTATCTTGTTGTTGTGGACATAACTTCCCAAAATATCGCCAGACACTTCAAATATTTCACCTAACTGGATATTTTCTCCAGTTTTTTGGATGATGGTATCGATAGCGTCCTTCGCCTCTGCTTTTGTTTGTTCTATGCCTTTCGAAAGCGCCTTAGTTGCTAAATTTTCGAGCAGAGTCGTGAAGTCTTCATTTCTAGCCACAAAGTCAGTCTCGCAAAGGAGCGACACGATAACAGCCTTTTTTCCTTCCATTTTAATCATAACTGCGCCGTCTTTTACTTCTCGGTTGCCTTTTTTAAGAGCGATGTCGGAGCTGGTTTTTTTCAAGATAGCCAGCGCTTTTTTCATGTCGCCTTCGGCTTCTTCCAGAGCGCGCTTGCATTGCATCACCGAAATGCCGGTAGCATCCCTAAGTTCCTTGATCAACTCAGTTGTGATTTGAAGTGCCATATTTTTATTACACTTTCGCCGGTACGGACATTATACCGCTTTTGTAGGCATTGGCGATAGCCTCGGTGAAAAATTTGATTGAAGGGATGCTGGAATCATTGCCGACGATCGGATATTCAATTTCTTGGATATTAGAATCAGAATTAACTAGAGAAATTACCGGCACACCTGTCTTTCTAGCTTCGGTGCTAGCGATATGTTCGGCCCGAGCATCGATAACAAACAAGGCGTCGGGAGTTTTTTTCAAACCAATCAGTCCGGAATAATATCTTTCCAATTTTTCCATTTTCTTCGCCATTACCACGCGCTCTTTCTTGGTGTATTTGTCCAAGCCGCCTTCGGCGCTATCTTTGCGATAATTTTCCAGTTCAGTGATTCTCTTTTTGATTTCAATGAAATTGCTCAAAGTACCCCCGATCCATCTTTCGCTGACATAGGGCATATTTAAAGATTCACCAGTTTTTTTGATTACTTCCTTAGCTTCGGGTTTGGTGCCGACGAAAAGCACTACCTTACCAGCTACGCCAAGACTTTTTACAAATTCAGATGCTCCGTCCAGCAAGACACTTGTTTTCTCAAGGTCTATAATATCTCCTTTGTTTTTGGTGGCAAAGATATACTTAGAAAGGCTAGGGTGTCTTCTGGTTTTGGAGTAGCCGTAATGGGCACCCACCCGGAACATATTTTCAACTACGGTATCCGAGTTTTCTCTAATTTCTTTTATGTCTTTTATTTTAGGCATGGGAATAATATAGCAAAAAGAATTGATTTTTGCAAACTTTTCGGGTAGGATAGGGGAATGTTGCAATCTAAACTTTTTACTAAAACCAGAAAGGAAGCGCCGGCGGACGAAGTGTCTCGAAATGCTGAATTTCTGATCCGCGGAGGGTTTGTCCACAAGGAGCTCGCCGGGGTCTATAGCTATCTGCCACTCGGGCTAAAAGTGCTGAAAAAAATTGAAAACATCATCCGAGAAGAAATGGATAAAATCGGCGGGCAGGAGGTTTTGATGTCCTCTTTTCAGCCGAAAGAAAATTGGGAAAAAACCGGCCGCTGGACGGCCATGGGTGATTTATACAAAGTCAAAGACGCAAGCGACCGAGAAGTAGCTTTGGGTCCGACCCATGAAGAGATCATAGTGCCCATTCTAAAAAATTACGCCACATCTTATAAAGATTTTCCTTTGTATATTTATCAAATTCAAAATAAATTCAGGATGGAACTACGCGCCAAGTCTGGTATGTTGCGGGGTAGGGAATTTATGATGAAAGACATGTATTCCTTCCACACCTCTAAAGAAGATTTCGAAAAATTTTACGATAAAATGAAAGAGGTCTATAAAACTATTTTTGATCGAGTCGGGATCGGCCATTTGACTTATCTGACTTTCGCTTCGGGCGGAACTTTCTCTAAATATTCGCACGAATTTCAAACCATTACGCCGGCGGGCGAAGATACTATTTATATAGACAGAGATAGTAATACCGCACTAAACGAGGAAGTTTTGAGTGATGAGGTTCTCGGCCAGCTTAAACTCAAAAAAGAGAAATTAATCGAGCATAAATCCATCGAAGTCGGGAATATTTTCGATTTAAAAACGAAGTATTCCGAGCCTTTCGATCTCTCCTTTACTGACGATAAAGAACAAAAACACATTGTTTTGATGGGCTGTTATGGGATAGGATTGGGGCGCTTGATGGGTACGGTCGTCGAAGTAGCTTCCGATGATAAGGGTATAATTTGGCCCGAATCCATTGCGCCGTTTGCGGTCCATCTGCTTTCGCTTGGAGAAGATGAAGCTGTTTTGAAAGAAGCTAATAAAATTTATCAGAGCTTAACGGAAACAGACATTGAAGTTTTGTTTGATGATCGAAAAGAAACTTCCGCTGGAGAAAAATTTGCCGACTCTGACCTGCTGGGTATTCCACTGCGGGCGGTAGTCTCTACTCGAAGTTTAAAAGAGGGCGGTATAGAAATAAAAAAAAGAAATGAAGAAAAAGGCAAAATTATCACACTTCCGGAATTATTAAAACAATGTTTGAAAAACTTTACAAATTAATCTCCAATGACATTGGCATAGATTTAGGCACCTCCAATACCTTGGTGTATTTGAAAGGGCACGGCATCGTGATCAACGAGCCTTCGGTGGTGGCAGTCAACATCAAGACCAATCAAATTTTGGCTGTCGGGTCCAAGGCCAAGGAGATGCTTGGGCGCACCCCAGGCCATATCAAAGCTATCCGCCCCTTGATCGACGGAGTCATTTCGGACTTTGAAGTTACCGAAGAGATGCTTTCGTATCTCATCAATAAAGCCGATAAAATGTCTAAAAAGTTAGCTCGGCCGAGAGTCTTGGTCGGTGTGCCGACCGGTACCACCAACGTCGAGACCCGGGCAGTCTATGATGCGGCGCGTTCCGCCGGCGCCCGGGAAGTTTTTCTAGTCGAAGAACCGATGGCGGCGGCGATCGGAGTGCGACTGCCGATCAAAGATCCAGTTGGTTCGATGATCATCGATATCGGAGGCGGAACGACCGACATCGCGGTTATTTCACTCGGCGGAGTGGTGAAGTCAAAAAATATGAAAATAGCTGGCGACCGATTGAACAGTGACATAATTTCCTATATGCGGGATGAATTTAAAATATTAATCGGCGAGCGAACAGCCGAGATGGTCAAGATCGCCATCGGTTCGGTTATTCCCAGAGAGTATATGGAAACGGAAGTTCATGGGCGAGACATTTTGACCGGATTGCCACGGGCGGTGGTGGTGACCGATGCGGATATTCAGGAAGCTCTGGCGCTATCTATTCGAGACTTGGGCGAAGGTGTGAAAGACATGCTAGAAACCACGCCGCCGGAAATTTTATCGGACATAATGCATAAAGGCATAACTTTGACAGGGGGTGGGGCGCTACTGCCGGGGTTGGATCAATATTTAAGCCGGGTTCTAAAAATTCCGGTTTATGTGGTGGAAGATCCGCTGTCGGCGGTGGCTAGAGGCACCGGTGTCATCCTGGACGATATGTCATTTTATAAAGAAGTTTTGATCGGCAATCAAGATGAGTTACCTCCTAGATAAAAAAGAGAAAAGAAAAAAATATGCCTATGGTTTATTTCTGGTGGCCATCTTGCTCATCCTTTTTTATTTTCGAACGGGCATTTTTAACGGCCTGTCGTATCTTTCGCACACAGTTTTTAGGCCGGTTTTGGTTCTTGGAAATAATGTCGGCGGAAAATTGGCAGGTTTGAGCTCATATTTTACTTCCAAAAGTTCTCTGTACTTTGAAAACGAGAATCTGAAATCAGAACTAGAAAAAAGCAATGCGAGAATGGCCAACCACGATTCTTTGCTTTCGGAAAATACAAGTTTGAAAGAAATTCTAGGGCGCAAGAATGAGAATATTTCTCTGGTTCTAGCTGGGATATTGTCGAAGCCAAATCAAAGCCTTTACGATACTTTGATCATCGATGCTGGGGCTTTGCAAGGTATAAAACCAGAGGACTTAGTTTTTGCTTTAGGCAATGTGCCTGTCGGACGTATCTCCAGTGTCTATCCTAATTCTTCTAAAGTTATTTTGTTCACCAATCCGGGCGAGAAAACTAAAGTTATAGTTGGAGAACAAAATCTTTCTCTGGAGACAGTGGGGCGGGGCGGGGGGAATTTCGAAATAATATTGCCGAGAGATTTTACTCCAGCCAAAGGGGATGAAGTTGTTCTGCCGGGGGTTACCCTTTATGTGTTAGGCATCGTGGAAACTATCATTTCCGATCCGCGCGATCCTTTTATCAAAGCCTTGCTGGTTTCCCCGGTGAATATTCAAGAACAAAAGTTTGTGGAAGTGCAAAGATAATGCATTTTAAAATAGAAAAAAAATTGAAAAATAGTTTAGGCAGGGTGGGAGTTTTAGAAACTGCCCACGGAGTTATCCATACTCCGGCTTTTGTGCCGGTCGGCACTAAGGCGACGGTGAAATCTCTCACTCCCGAGCAAGTGCAAGACTTGGGCGCCGAAGTTATTCTGGCTAACACCTACCATTTATATTTACAACCGGGAGATGAACTAGTCACCGAGGCGGGAGGGTTGCATAAATTTATGAATTGGAAGGGTCCGATAATGACCGACTCGGGAGGCTTTCAAGTTTTTTCTCTGGGGGCGGCGTATGGTAAGGAGTTATCAAAAATAACTAAGATCACCGATTCCTCTTTGCTTATTCCGGAGCGTTTTGATGACTCGGACGCACCCAGGCTGGCGAAAATAGGGCAGGACGGAGTTTCTTTCAAGTCGCATCTGGATGGCTCGATTCATTACATCACCCCGGAAAAATCCATACAAATTCAGCATAATTTGGGCGCAGATATTATTTTTGCTTTTGACGAATGCACTAGTCCGGCCGAAGATTTAAAATATCAAGCCGAAGCTCTGGATCGGACGCACAAATGGGCAGAGAGGAGCTTGGTGGAACATAAAAAACTAATTAATTCTCCTCTTGAGGAGTACCCTTCAGGGGGAGGTGGACTGAATTCATCCACCCCGTCTCGCAAGCGAGCCACCCCTCAAGAGGGGAATGATCCAGCTTTATTTGGCATCGTTCAGGGCGGGCGGGATGAAAATTTGCGCAAGCAATCGGCAAAATTTTTGAGCAGTTTGGATTTTGACGGATATGGCATCGGCGGAAGTTTTGCGAAGGAAAATATGTCAAGGGCGGTGAAATGGGTGAATGAAATCTTGCCCGAAGAAAAACCCAGACATCTTTTAGGTATCGGAGAACCAGAAGACCTTTTCGGAGCGATAGAAAATGGTGTGGATCTTTTTGACTGTGTCACTCCGACACGCATTGCCAGGAATGGTCAGCTTTACACTAAAAATGGGAAAATAAATATTACTAATGAGAAGTATAAAAAAGATTTTAACCCAATAGAAAAAGACTGCGAGTGTTACACTTGCGGGGGTCAGTATTCTCGCGCCTATCTATCGCACCTTTTTCACGGCAAGGAAATGCTGGCGGCGACTTTGGCTTCCATCCACAATTTGTATTTTATCGTCAATTTAGTGAAAAAAATCCGGCAGTCAATCTTGGACGATAATTTTTTTGAATTTAAAGAAAAATTTTTGAAGAAATACAAATAGGGGTTATCCTCATTTGACCTTTTTTTGGCATAAAATATGCTAAAATAATATGTGTTTGCAATAAAAAATGTTATATAAACTTTTTAGAAAAAAAATACTTCTTGGCTATTTTTTGGTGTCGCTTTTTGTTTTACCCATTTCTCCGGTTTTCGCGGAATCCTTCGCCTCTTCTTTTTACAAAAATTATATTTGGAAATTCTATGATGACTACACTTCCGAACTAGCTTACTTGTTTTTCACTCCGACGGATTCGACAAGCTCACCGCAAGCCACTTCAGGTCAAACAGCTGCAGTCATAACTACTCAAACCCCAAGTGTTAGTTCCATTGATCTATTGAATACTTTTCGAGCCTATGTCAAACCAATTCAACCCCCTAACCTCATCCCCCGCCTTCCCCTGGGAGGGGAAGGAGCTCCCTCTCCTATCCAGGAGAGGGTAAGGGGTGAGGTTGTAACTAGCATTCCAGGCCCTCGCGGCCCCCAAGGAATCCCAGGTCCGCAAGGTCCCCAAGGCATACAAGGCATCCCGGGTTTAACTATTACTTCCGGAGGCAGTAGAGGCGTGGATTCTTCTTTATTTGTCTTGAAAAGTTTTCTCAGTAGTCAAGTCGAGAGGATATATGATTCTCTCGGTGACAGCATATCCGGTCTAGCAGATGATCTGGAGGAAGAAATAAGTACCGGCTCACTGACTGTCTCAGGTAATACGACGATTGGTGGAGATTTGACGGTGACGGGCGATATTATCGGAAATGTAGTCGGAGTAATCAATCCTTCCTTCACTCTCGGCTCCGTTCCCTTTCAGGGAGCTTCGGGACTGGATGAAGACAATGCGAATTTATTTTTCAATAATACGACCAACATTCTCTCGGCTGGCGGATTTTCTGGATCACTTACTGGCAATGTCACCGGAAACTTAACTGGAAATGTTAACGGTTTGACTTTTGCGGGAACGGGTGGATCTACGCTCACTATCGGCACTGGCGGCACTCTCAGCACCGCCGCTTACACCGCTTCCACTGATTACGCGAGCGCTGACCTCGTCATCAACGCCGGCACTGGTGGCCAGTTTGCTTTTTATGATGGCGACGGCACGACGCTGTCGGGGTCATCATTAATAACCACGGATGTCGCTCTAGATAATTATTTTTTTGGCGAAGGAGCTGGGATATCAAATACCTCAGGTAGTCTAAATGTGTTTATTGGCAATAATTCCGGGACTTCGAATACCTCAGGATTTTATAATACTTTTATTGGTTCTGATAGTGGTTATTCTAATACTACTGGTGAAAATAATAATTTTTTTGGTACCGCAGGTACCAGCAATACCGAGGGCAGTGGGAATAACTTTTTCGGAATTAACGCAGGCCTAACAAATATAACCGGTAATTTTAATACTCTATTTGGCACTAATGCCGACGTCCTCTCCGACGGACTCACCAATGCCACTGCCATCGGCTACAACGCCAAAGTCGGCGCGTCGAATTCGCTGGTCTTGGGTGGCACCGGAGGTGACGCCGTT
>Ga0155764_109_pt1 | contig 10024 bp, 14 predicted proteins | sample RifCSPlowO2_01_FD_107418 | JGI IMG/M metagenome (GOLD analysis project Ga0155764, IMG submission 107418) | Candidatus Nomurabacteria bacterium RIFCSPLOWO2_01_FULL_40_18
CTTTTTTGTTTTCATGGTCATACGACCACGGTAACCTATTTATGAGCTATCCACTCCTTTCTTGGTAACAGTTTTAATGAGCTAGAACGAAGTATAGACAAAAAATTTACTATCTGTTATACTAACAATGTTGAATTTTACAAATTTTTTGCTTAATTAAGGTCCAAGTTTAGGGGAATATTCCATCGTATTATGAAGTTTTTAAAGATAAAAAGAATAAGTCTGAAAATCTCTAATCCATAAATATAGTGGCGTGTTCTTGTAAGCTCGGCAGTCAAGCTTATGAGTATAACATTGATAACAATTCTATTAAGTGCTGGAGCACTGATTTTCGGCATTTTGGTCGGATACTACTTGCGCGTCATCGTGGCCTTAGGAAAAAGAAGGTCTATTGAAATAGACATCAAGCAGATGATGGTCGGGGCGAAAGAAGAAGCCCAAAGGATCGTCGATGAAGCCAAGAAGAAATCCGAAGAACAGCTGGCTAATTTAAAAGAAGAAGAAAAAAAGAAGGGCGAGGAATTAAGGGAAACAGAGAAAAGACTGATCAAAAAAGATGAGTTTTTGGATGTGCGCCAAGTGGAGATAAACAAGGAAGTTGAGAATATAAAACTAAAAGTCGAAGAAGTAAAAAAAATCCAAGAAAAAGTAGTTAAAATAGAAGAAGAAAAAAAGGGAGAATTGGAAAGAGTCGCCAAACTTTCCGAAGGCGATGCTAAAGAGGAACTTTTGCGAGATATCGAAAAGAAATACGAAGAAGATATCTTGACCCGCATCCAAAAACTGGAAAATAGCAACGAAGAAAAGTTGGACCGCCGAGCCAAGGACATTTTAGCTACTTCTATTCAGCGTTTGGCGTCCAGTACTGCGTCGGAACTGATGACGACTGTGGTCTCTATCCCAAACAATGAAATAAAAGGGAAAATCATTGGAAAGGAAGGCAGAAACATCCGAGCTTTCGAGCGAGCTTCGGGGGTGGAACTGATTGTTGACGACACTCCAGGCTCAATTGTAATTTCTTCTTTTGATCCAATCAGACGACAAGTCGCAAGACTCGCTCTTGAGAATTTAATCCTAGATGGACGCATCCAGCCAGCCAAGATTGAAGAATTAGTCGAGAAAGCTAAAGAAGAAATAAACAAGATCATCAAAGAAAAAGGCGAACAGGCAGTCTATGAGTGCGGTATCTTCAACTTTGACCCGCGTATCGTCGCTATTATCGGACGATTGTATTTCCGCACCAGTTACGGACAAAATGTTCTGCAACACTCCATCGAAATGGCGCATATTGCCGGCATGTTGGCTGAAGAGCTCGGCGCTGATGTGGCTATCGCCAAAGCCGGAGCTCTAGTCCACGACATCGGCAAGGCCCTCGACCATGAAGTCCAAGGCACCCATATTGAGATAGGTATCAGAATCTTGCAAAAGTTCGGCGCCGATGAACGCATCATCACCGCCATGAAGAGCCACCACGAAGACTACCCCTATGAGACGATCGAAGCCATCATCGTGCAAACAGCTGACAGCATCTCCGGTGGTCGTCCAGGAGCTCGCCGTGACTCCGTGGAAAATTACCTCAAGCGTCTCCAAGAGCTAGAGGCCCTAGTCAATGCCTTTCCGGGTGTTGAAAAATCCTATGCTTTGCAGGCTGGCCGTGAAATTCGCATCTTTGTGACTCCAGATAAAATCTCGGACTCCGAAGCCAAACTCATGGCTCGCGACATCGCCCTAAAAATAGAGAAGGAACTCAAATATCCGGGAGAGATTAAAGTGACAATGATCCGAGAAATGAGGATTATCGAATACGCTCGTTAAAATTACACGGGCTTGCCTTAAAAAACCCTTGATATATAATGGAGAGGTAGTATTTTTATAGGTAAAAGGCCCGCCTATGCTAAAGCTCCGGCGTGGCAAGGTCGAAAGAATTATTAATAGCATGTTAGGCATTAGGCCTTAGGCACTAGCGAAATGCTAAAGCCTAAAATCCTAGAGCCTAGCGCCTGAATTAATATGAATAAACAAGCATTAGCAGAATGGGTACACGGAAAGCTGGGCGGCACTAAGGTGCAGGCTGAAGAGATCGTCGACGGTTTGTTTGGCGCTATCATCGACACCTTGAAAAAGGGCGGTGAAGTTTCCATCGCTGGTTTTGGTATCTTTTCCGTAAAACAAAGAGCGGCTCGTATGGCTCGCAATCCAAAGACTGGAGCGCAAGTCAAAGTGGAAGCTAAAAAAGTTCCAAAATTCCGAGCCGCAAAGGGTTTGAAAGACTCTATTGCATAGTTTTATCTCGCGAGACAAAATATAGCAAAACAAAAACACCCAGCTGGGTGTTTTTGTTTTTTAGTACTTCTTGGTCATTTCTTTGAATACGGAGATGGGATAGATTTATCGTTGTTGTGGATATCCCCAAAACCAACTTTTCCTATACCACTTTTTTCAGCTTCTTGAAATGCTTTCATTAAATCCTCCATATTGTCGGCTTTTCCATTTTTCATCGCCTGACAAATAGCGCAATCATCAAACCCTTCCCACTCGTCTTTTTTAGTCTTAGTCTTTTTCATAATACTTGATTATATGCTATTTTTACAATATTAAATCTTCTGAACTTCCAATCCTTCATTCATTTTGCAATTAATTCCTTCAATGATAAATTTATATTTTTTTCGATCTTGAATTCTAGAAATATCCTTAACATCTCCCGTATAAAATTCCACAACATGTCTAGCTTGCTGCTTAGTGTTTGCTTTAACAATCACGGTATATGATTTTGTTAAAACTACCTGATATGTTTTCATAATAATTTATGTTTAATTTTTTCAAAGCCAGAGTTATACTCAACTAATTTTCCCCAATTTATTTTTCCGTCGTCACAAAACTTCTGAGAAAATTCCAATGTAAGTTTATTGATTATTTGGGCATAATTTTCCGCAAATTCTTCATTTTTCTCTCTTGCCTTGTAACCAATTGGCTCAACGATGTCTATATATAATTTTTCATTTCCAGAAATAAGCTCCCAGAATCGTTGTCCGCATAATTTCAAATAGTCACCCTTATCCGGTTTATTATCCCTACCAAAACAACACCCATTGACTGCGACAATTTTTTTGCCAGTTTTCTCCAATAATAATTTTTTTGCACTTTTAAAATTTATTTTAAGCTGACGAATTTGACTTGAATTTCCCCAGTTCCATCCTGCCTTTATTTCAACTACATATATTGCTTCGTCTTTTTCAAACTCTAAATCTATGCCTGTTAATTTTGATTTTTTTGCGCCATATACTTTGTCGCAAACAAAAATCGCTAACCCTTCAATAAAATCGCCAAACAATGTTTCTTCTTGTGACTGCAGGAAGGCATCCAGAAATCCTTTAATTAAATCTTGTGCTGTCAGTACATTTTTAGCTCTAAAAAGATATGGATTTTTTTGTTTTAAAATTTTAAGAAGATCGACTTCGTTTTGCACATAATCTAATCTTCTTTGGTGAAAAATTGAGATATGTTTCTCTACATATTCATAAATTTCTCTTGGGTTAAATTTTTTCATACAGCGATTCTGTTATAGTTAAATACGGATGACTTTTTTGTGCAACTTTTGCCTTAGCCATTTCAACATACTCTGGCATTACATCAATACCGATAGAATTACGCCCCATCCTTTGCGCTACTTCCGAAGTGGTACCAGATCCCAAAAATGGATCCAAGACAAAATCATTTGCTCGAGTAAATAATTTAATAAACCATTCAGGTAATTCTTTCGGAAAAGCCGCGCTGTGATTTTTGTTATTACAAACGGTCGCAAATTGCAAAACATTACTAGGATATACCATGCTTCGTTTTAACCAATTAGAAATGTTTTTACCGAATCCGCTACCACTTTTAGAATTATCTCGTATTTTATCTGTTTCACTCAGATTTTTTAGTCGGCCATTTGCCCAGTTACCAATCGGTACCATTACCGCCTCTTGATACATATTAAAATTGCGTGTCTTATTGAATTGCAACACTCGTTCCCATGAATCACGAAAACGATTTGGCCATTTGCCTGGATAAGAATTTTTCTTATGCCAAATAAATTCCTCCGTCCATAACCAACCCTGTTTTCTTAATGCTAAAATAAGTTCAAGTACATAAGTGTTGCGTTCCCCATTTTCAGCTTTTTCTTTAATATTCAAAATGAAAGTACCCGTCGGTTTTAATACACGTAATAATTGTTCACTAACGGGCAAAAACCATCCAACATATTTTTCAGTACTAATACCACCATAGGTATTTTTTCTTCTATCTGCATATGGTGGTGAAGTTACAATTAAATCAATTGAGTTATCGTCAATCTCTTTAAGTATTTCACGAGAATCACCGAGCAATATTTTTGTCGTTATATTATGCATAAAATGATTATAGCAAATTTTTATAATAAAAAGGTAAATTTTCTAATACTTCCTGATCACCGCCTTCAGGACGGCATTTATATTCAAAGAATGTTCTGGATAGATCGGCTGGTAATTTTTATTGGCGGGTTCGAGCCAAACTTTATTTCCCTCTTTTCGAAAATATTTCATAGTAAACTCTCCATCTACTTCGGCGATGACTATCTGTCCATCTTTGGCCGAGTTCGCCCTCTCCACCAGCACCATATCTCCCTTCTCGATGTGAGCATCAATCATGGAGTTTCCATCCACCTCCAGCATATAAGTCTTGGCTTTTTTTTCAATTAAAAAATCATCGAGATTGACTCTATCCAAGAGTTCTTCCTCGACGGTCGCTGGCAATCCAGCCGTCACTAGCCCGAGCATCGGTATCTCTCCAAACAATTCCGTAGGTATGAGTCTGCCTAAATGATCTTTGGCCACCAGTCCCGCTGCCAGCAATTTTTCCACCACTCGAAACACCGCATTTTTGGATTTGAAACTAAAAAGTTTCAGCATCTCGGAATAAGTCGGCATTCGTTTATTCTCTCCGTAGAAGGACTCGAGCTTGGTTTGATATTCGTTATGCATGGGCATAGATGTTCTTTATATCTTTTTGAAAAAATAAATGGATAATTCGCTGGGTTAAGCTTCTCCTGTTGTGATAGCGGATCTTTCTTAGAAGCAACTTGTGATCTCGAGCTTCCTTGAAATAGGCCTCGCCTTGGAGAATTTTCTGATCGATTCTCCTATTTATCTTTTGAATCTCTCTTTCTAACATTCTTAAATATTGTGTTTGTGACATGTTGTTACTTAATTAAATTTTTAACTTTTACCCCCTCCTTTCTCCTCCCCCTATATAGGGGGAGGCTGGGTAGGGGTATATTCGACTCTATCTATTCTATGTGAACGCTCGTTCACTGTCAACAGCCTAGCTGTGGATAACTTAGGAAGTGACTTTCGGCCGATATTGGATAGCCTCTAGGATATGATTTGCTTGGACTTCTTTGGAGTTTTCCAAGTCGGCGATGGTGCGGGCGATTTTGATGACTCGGTGATAAGCGCGAGCGGATAAGCCGAGGCGTTCGGCGCTGTCGTCGAGCAAGTCCCGCACTTCTTTGGTGAGCTTGACCATAGCCATCAAATCTTTTACGTTCATCTCGCTGTTGGTTTTTATTTTTCGCTTAGTGTTTTGAAATCTTTTCTCTTGGATCAGCCGCGCCCGCTTGACCCGATCTTTGATAGTGTGTGTCCTCTCGCTTCTTACCACTTCGTCGCCTAATTTTCGATAATCCACGTTCCCGACAGTCACCCAGAGATCGATGCGGTCGATGATCGGACCCGAAATCCGCCGCGCATAGCGATCTAAATCATTAGGTCGGCAAATGCAAACTTTATCTTTGTTACCTTTGTTTCCGCAGGGGCAGGGATTCATAGCGGCAACCAATATGAAATTAGATGGGAAAATGGCTGAGCCTCGGGCTCGAGAAATAGAAACTATATTGTCTTCGAGTGGCTGACGCAAGGCCTCCAAGACTCTCTTTTCAAATTCTGGAAACTCGTCCAGAAAAAGAACTCCCTTGTGCGCTAGGGTCACTTCTCCGGGCTTCGGATTGGTTCCTCCTCCAATCATCGAGACATAGCTCGCGGTATGGTGTGGGGCCCGAAATGACGGCTCAGTCAAAAGATTATCGTCGAGCAATCCGACAATAGAGTGAATGCCGGTGATTTCTAAAATGTCATCATTGGAGAGCTCCGGCAATATATGCGAAAAGACTCTGGCCAGCATCGTCTTGCCTGTCCCCGGCGGGCCAGAAAGAGCGATGTTGTGCCCTCCCGCCGCGGCAATTTCCAACCCTCTTTTGGCGGACTCTTGACCTTTGATATCCGAAAAATCTATGTCGTGAGTTATATTTTTGTGAATTATGGTAGTAGGCTTTTGCGGTAGAATTTTTGGACGCTCTTTTTCCATCGGATTTCCTTTTCGATCGTAATGTATTTTATAAACATGATCGATCACTTCTTTGAGCGTCCTCGCGCCATACACCGTGATCCCCTTTACCAACGCCGCTTCCTCGGCATTCCCGATAGGCACAAATATTTCTTTAAATCCCTGCCACACAGCTTGTTCGGTAAGCGGAAGCACCCCTTTGATCGGTTGGAGTTCGCCATTGAGCGACAGCTCTCCCAGAAATATTTTTTCTTTCGGGTTAAAATCAATCTCTTCGGCCGAAAGCAGGTACGAGAGCGCAATCGCTAGATCAAAATACGGACCTTCTTTCTTGAGGTCAGCTGGTGACAAGGAGATGACGATCTTTTGATTCCGACTTTTCGGAGACTTAAAACCAGAATTCTTCAAGGCCGAGCTCATCCGATCCTTGGATTCATCCACGGCCTTATCCGGCAACCCCACGAGGGTAAAAGCGTGCAAGGTATTTTTGGTGATATCCACTTCCACTGTCACGATCTTACCTTTTAACAGATGCGTTTGGGCCGAATATACTCTTGAGAAAGACATGTTAAGTTATAAAGTTAAAGGTTTGTAAAGTTTGTAAAGCATTTTTTCTTTATGAACTTGATAACTTTAAGAACTTTTAACTCTCAAGGTGTTCTTTGCAAGTTCTGGCCGCCGGATTGGCTTCCAGCCGCGCCATCTCAATATCCTTTTTACACACCGCGCATTTGCCGAAAGATTCCCGATTTAATCCTTTCAACGCCCTTAAAATGTTGTTCAATCTCGGTTCCAGGGTCTTAATCATTGAGCTTCTGGACTCAAAGTCCTCAAACCGATCGGCCATGTCATTTTGGTCCGATTCTGGGGCACTCAACTCTTCTGGAGTCGCCTCCCACTCCCCGGTCTCCGGATTTAATTTCCCCATATCTCGCAATTCTCCAAGTAGCACATCTCGCTCCGCTTCCAATTTTTCTTTAATTTTTTTCTTGTCCAACATGAGCTAATACTACCATTTTGAGTTTTGACATAGCAAGTATTTATACAAGTTTCTATTGCATATCTTCTGATTACATACGTCTGTGGATAACTTTGACTTGATGTTCGTTCGTATGATATACTACTCCTAGGTGTTTGGAGGGTTCGCCCTCTCACGGCATTAAGCTGTAGCCAAACACCCACAAAGCATCCGCCGATTGGCGGATTTTTTGTTTCTAATCCTCTTCTGGATTTCCCTCATGAAGTATTCTAGTCATAGTGTCTTTATTCATACCCCAGAAAGGAATGATGCTCCAAAAAATTTTCTTCCCGCTATCTATTTGTTTTATAACTATTTTTACTCTATTTCTTTTTATTACTGCAATAAATTCATAATAAATAACATTCTTTAATATGTTCTCCCACTTTTTATTTGTTTTAATATATTCAAATCTTTTTGTTTCCCAAATACCTTGGACACTGCTAGATATTTTTAAAACTTCTGGAGCAAGATGTATTAGGTTAAAACGCATATATTGATCTTGCTCATACCTAGCTTTTTCTCTTTGTTTAAATTTTAAGTGTTCAAGACCTTGTGCATTAAAAGTAACTTTCTCTTTAAAATATGGACAATAAACTTCACTAAGTGATTTATACAATTCTTCACCTTTTTCTTTTACTTCTTTAAATTGTTGTTCTGTAAATTGGAGCATGAATTATTTCTTTATTCTCTTCCACAATCAAATTCCAATTCTGTAAGAACTAATTGTATTGATTTGTATTGTCCTGTTGGTATTGAATCAATATATTTATATTTATTATATACGGGTTTATGAAATTTATGCGCTAAAAAAAGAAGCTCCTCACGCATGTCAAACAATATTTGATTGCGTTTTTCATTTATAATTTTATTTGAACTATAACTATTCTCCGGATGTCTAATGTGAACTGTGAGTGGCCCTAATTCATTTCTAAACATTCTCACGGCTGACTGACGAATATTTCCATTTTTATGTTGTATTAAATAAAATAGCCAAGGAAAAAGAAAATCTGGTTTGTCTTCCTTGTCATGCAAAAAATACATTACCGATATTGCCATTACAAAATTCTCCTGTCGCCATTCTTCTTTTATATTTCTATATACTTCATCTGAATTATTGACAATTTTTTTGATTTCATCATATCCATCTCTCCCATTTTTCGCGCTATAAATAAGCTTGCGAACATCTCTAGCTGCTTTCCTACTAGAATCCACATCTCCCTCTAATATTATCTTAAATAAATCATTAAATGTTTGCATTATTTTTTCTTTTTATCTTTCAAAAGTTTTTTCTTCTCACTTTTAAGTTCCTTGATATGTTTTTCTGGCGGAATATTTTCGGGCAGTGTCCCTCCTATATCCTTGATCGTCTGTCGCACCTTGCCTCCTACCATAAAATGAGTTCTGGATGCTAAATCATCTCCTTTAATATTGTCTTTTCTGATTTTCTCATCTGTCTGTGTAATACGAAACAAATTCGCCGCAAGCTCAGTTGTGCCAGCTCTGTCTAAAAGTTCCCCCTTCTTTACTCCTTTCTTGTTTTCAATATTTGCAAGTGGCATTCCATACAATCCCCTATATCCCATATCATTAAAAGAGCCGAATTTTGTAACGCCTGCTTTTTTTGCAGTACTAAAAAGCTTTTTGTTTTCGTCCGATACTTCGTCACGAATAAAAAGTCGTTTATCAGAAGCAGACAGTTGTTCAAATTCCTCTTGCCTCCTTGTTTGAATAGCAAAATATGTCTGTGCTAAAGCAATCTCTTGTTTATTGGAATCGCCGTTTTGGGCCACTAGATAACAAGCAAATCTATCTAATTTCCAATCTTTTATTTCTCTCATTGAATTTGAACCTATTTCGACCATTTTCCTGATAAGGTGAAAATGGTTATCCACAACCTGACCGCTATTAACACACGCTCTTGCTGCCCTGCCGATTACCTCCTCAGCATTTTCCCATTTCGGATAACCCAAAAGGGGCATTAATTCGCGAGCCTGCCAATATTCAACACCATCTTTATCGATTTTTTTAATACTTTCAAAATCTTTATTAAGAGAGTTAATTATTTCTTTTGACATATTATTATCTCAAAAATTATTTTTTAATAATCTTAATCTCCTCTTCCGTTAATCCATAAAGCCCATAAACCTCTTCATCAATTTTTTTGTCGGTTTTAATAATTTGTTGTTTTGATTTTATTTCCATAGAATTATTTTATAAAAGGTATTTTTGTAAGCAATCGATGTTTTTCTCTTTCTAACGGAGCAACTGTTTCATTTTTAACTTTTTTTAATTCTTCTATCTGTCCATTTATTATTGTTTCAGGAATACCTCGCCCTTGTCCTCGTTTATTATTTCTCTCTCCTTCAAAATTTTTATTCAATCTTTCAATTTCTCTATCAATAATTCTAATCTTCCAGTAAAAATAACCTAAAAGGAAAACACTGAGGATGGGAATTAATTTAGTAATTAAATCTAAAATTTCATTAATGTAACTAATCATAAATTTCATCGATTTCTTTCATTAACTTATCTGTTTCAAACAATACTTTGATTATTTTCTGATAATGTTGTAAGGTACCCCTTTTTTAAGACAGAAAATCAACTAATTAATTGTATTTTAACTTGAAGCGATTTTTTTAGCAA
>Ga0155764_128_pt1 | contig 5988 bp, 5 predicted proteins | sample RifCSPlowO2_01_FD_107418 | JGI IMG/M metagenome (GOLD analysis project Ga0155764, IMG submission 107418) | Candidatus Nomurabacteria bacterium RIFCSPLOWO2_01_FULL_40_18
ACTATCAAATTGACTATTACACAGGGTGATGATTTTTATAATTGCTTTGCTCACTAAAAAACAATCATGCCCGAAGAAATTAAAAAAGAAGAAGCAAAAGTTGAAGGAGCTACGGTAGAAATTCCAGCTAAATTTAAGGATCTGGTTTCATCCATTGATAAGATGTCAGTATTAGACTTGAATGAATTGGTTAAATTACTAGAGAAAAAATTCGGAGTTTCTGCGGCTGCTGTCGCAGTTGCTGCTCCTGCTGCAGGTGCAGCCGCTGGCGAAGAAAAATCAGCTTTCACTGTTGAATTAACAGATGCAGGTGCTCAAAAGATTGGAATTATAAAGATAGTTAAAGAGGTCCTAGGTCTTGGTCTTAAAGAGGCAAAAGATTTAGTCGACGCCGCTCCGTCAGTTTTGAAAGAAGGATTAAAGAAGGCTGAAGCAGAAGATCTCAAGAAAAGAATTGAGACTGCTGGGGGAAAAGTGACGTTAAAATAACCACAATATTCCAAATCTCAAAAATGGTTGGAAACAAAAAATCACCTCGAAATCGAGGTGATTTTTTGTCAACCCCCACACCTTTCATGACATCATTATCTTGATAATTGAGGTAATAATTATGTAATGAAAGGTGTGGGGGTCAACTAGCTTTGTTATGGGCAATTGATATAAAATACTTTTATTCCGGCTAGCGAGCGCTATCGCGAGAGTGTACTCACTCTCATGATGCGCGAACGAAGACGGATCAAATGGTTTAATACCCTTTACTACGAAATGGAAACATTAGAAAAAATTTTTGGCGGGGCAGATAAGGTGAAAACCATGCGTCTTTTTTTATTCAACCCACAAACTTCTTTTGATATAAGTGATATTGCTCGTCGTACAAAAATTACCAATACCAGGGCTAGGACAGAGACTAAAAATTTAGAAAAAATAGGGTTGATCAAAAAGAGGATTTTGAGCAAAGGGATTAATGGTTCAAAGAAAAAGATCGCAATCAAAAAGAAAGTTCAAGGGTGGATGTTAGATGAAAAATTCTCTTTTCTACATTCCTTGCAGGATTTCTTAATTAATATTACTTCTGCTCAATATCAGGAGATTGTAGAAAGAATCAAAAGAGTCGGCCTGGTTAAACTTATTATTTTGTCTGGCGTGTTTATTCAAGATAATGAAAGTCGAGTTGATATTTTAATCGTTGGCGATAAAATTAAAAAAAGTACGGTAGCTAATGTAGTTTCAGATATAGAATCTCGAGTGGGAAAAGAAATAAAATATGCATGTTTTGAAACTTCCGATTTTCTCTATAGATTAGGAATGTGTGACAAATTGATCCGGGATATTTTAGATTATCCTCACAAAAAACTCATAAATAAGCTCGAAATCTGAGTAGGAGCTAGAGGTGTAGGGGTTATCCCCCACACCTTTCATATCATAAAAGACTTTCGGAGATTCTTCTTTTAAGTTGGGCCAATGCCTTACCATCTTTTTTTAAGGACCATTCTCTTTTTCTGGCACTTATTTCTGTGAAGAATGCTTCATAATAACGCAAAACAAATGGCCGTCTTGCTTTTGTCGACCGTACTTTGCCGTCATTATGTTCCGAAAGTCTTCGTCTCAAATCGTTTGTAGAACCAATATACAGATTGTCATCCCGCGAACTCTTAAGTATGTAAACGTAAAACATCTTCTTATTCTACGATTTGAGATAATGATATGAAAGGTGTGGGGGTTATCCACAGCGGCTACCAAAAGCCTAATTTCGTGGTAAAATTAAACCATCATTTATTAACATATTTTATTAGGTTATTTAAATCAACATGGATAATTCAACTACACTTTGGAGCAATGCTCTGAATTCATCTTTCCGCGATATGTGGGATGGGGTCATTAGTTTTATTCCAATGATTATTATTGCTATCCTAATAGTTATTTTGGGATGGATCATTGGAACATTAATCGAGAGAATCATCTATCAAATAATGCGTTCTCTTAAGGTTGATGAAGCTCTCCGAAAAGCAGGATTTGAAGAGTGGCTAAGACATGGAGGACTCAACTTAAACTCCGGTCATTTTGTCGGAGCTTTGGTAAAATGGTTTGTCATAATAGTCTTTCTAGTTGCCGCTTTTGATATTCTCCGTTTGTATCAAGTAAATGAATTTTTGAAGGATGTAGTTCTGTCATATTTGCCTCAAGTAATTATTGCGATTCTTATTTTGCTAGCCTCAGCTATTATTGCTGATGTTATGAAAAGAATTGTTTCGGCCTCAGCCAAAGCAGCTCACTTAAGATCAGCTAATTTTTTGGGAAGTGTCACAAAATGGGCAATTTGGATCTTTGCTGTTTTGGTCGCTCTCGATCAATTGGGGATCGCAGAAAGTTTCGTCCAGACTATCTTCTTGGGTGCGGTGATCGCAATGTCTTTGAGTTTCGGTTTAGCTTTTGGATTAGGAGGTCAAGATGCAGCTGCCAAATTTATAGATAAGATGCGCCAAGAAATTGCAGAGAAAAACTAAGTAAATCCCTCCCGTATCTTCTTTACATCGCAAAATTTTAAAATCTTCAGATTTGAGCACAGTTCTAGGCACAAGCGAGGCTTGCCGACCAAAATGTATGTACTTATACATTGCGGGAGCAAACGTAGCTTGTAACGACGGAATGTGCCAAATGTGGAGATTTTAGTTGACTTTGTTTTCAGTATGTTTATAATAGACGAACTAACAAAAGGTATGAAAATTAATCTTAAATCCACCCTCAAGCGGAAAGAGTAATCTTTCATAATGGTTCTAATAAAACCCGCTTGAAACTAAGGCGGGTTTTTTGTTTCCGAGAAGGGTTTACTCAATAGAAACTCTTCTCGGGAATGAAAACGATGAGATGTCTGATTGACTGATTTTTGACAACTGAAAACCTGCTACTTTTTTGAAAGATCAATTTCGAATGTCGGAATTATTTTTTGATTGGTAAGTAGGATCTATTGTAGGTAACCCCCCACACCTATTTTGTCATTGTGTTTTTGTTGCAATGTTCAATTGGTTCAGTAATTTATTATCTGGAACTATATAAAAACTTTGTACGAAAATTATTGAAAACACGATGCAACGATGGCAAAATAGGTGTGGGGGTAACAATTCTATTAGAGAGAGTAGAAAAGTATTTCGAAGATGTTAAAGTCTTTGAAATTAAATATTGCGGTTTTTGAATTTCCTGATAGGAAATTTAAGGGCGTATGGTGGATGCCTTGGCTCTTTGAAGGCGATGAAGGACGTAGCTTGGTTGCGATAAGCTTCGGGGAGGTGCCTAGCAACCTTTGATCCGAAGATCTCCGAATGAGGAAACTCGATTCCGTAAAACGGAATCATTTTGGGCGCAAGCTCATTATGCAAACCCAGGGAAGTAAAACATTTCAGTACCTGGTGGAAAATAGACCAATAGGAATTTCCTTAGTAGCGGCGAGCGAAAAGGAAAGAGCCCAAACCGTTTATGCGCAAGCAAAAGCGGGGTTGTAAGACGATAACTTCTCATTTCGATGAGAGAAGAGTTACAAAATGTTTTGTTAGTAGAATCCTCTGGAAAGAGGAGCCCTAGAAGGTGATAGCCCTTTATACGAAAATAAAACATCTCTTTCGTTATTGTTCTTGAGTAACTCAGGACACGAAAAGCTTGAGTGAATCTGCCGGAACTAACCGGTAAGGCTAAATACTTCAAGAGACCGATAGTGAACTAGTACCGTGAGGGAAAGGTGAAAAGTAGCCCGGTAAGGGCGGTGAAATAGACCTGAAACCATATGCCTACAAGGAGTCGGAGCGGGCAGCACACAGAGTGTGCTGCAAGTTAAAAGTAAAAAGTTATAAAGTTTATAAAGTGAATGCATTTTGTATTTTCTTTTAACTTTAAACTTTCAACTTTATAACTTGCACGCAAGTTGCGTGCTGTCCGTCACGGCGTGCCTATTGAAGAATGAGCCAACGAGTTGATGCATACTGCGCGGCTAAGGGCGAGAGCCTGGAGCCAAAGGGAAACCGAGTGTTAATAGCGCGTGTGGAACCCATCACAAAAATAATGACTAAAACAAACTTACAAATTTCTAGAAAAAAATAAAGGATGAGGAAGGAGACGTACAATTGTACGAATCCTGACGAAACTTTATTTTTTACAGAAATTTGAATGTTTGGGTAGTCAAACATAGTAATATGATTTTGATTATGTGGTTATTTTTGTGATGGGTTCCAGTAGCTTGCATCAGACCCGAAGCCAAGTGATCTTGCCATGAGCAGGGTGAAGTTTGTCGAAAGACAGATGGAGGCCCGAACCGGTTAGCCGTTCAACACTATCGGATGACTTGTGGTAAGCAGTGAAAAGCTAATCGAACTTGGTAATAGCTGGTTCTCTCCGAAATAGCTTTTGGGTTAGCGTCAGGTGTTCCCTCGAGGGGTAGAGCACTGGATGGTATGAATAGGGGGAAACCCCGTCAAACCAATCAAACTCCGAATACTCGAGGCTAAAGCTTGGCAGTTAGACCGTGGGGGCTAAGCTCCATTGGTCAAAAGGGGAAGAGCCCGGATCTCCAGTTAAGGTCCCTAAATCTATGCTAAGTGCACTTAAGGTCGTGAAATTTCTGTGACAATTAGGAGGTTGGCTTAGAAGCAGCCATCCTTTAAAGAAAGCGTAACAGCTCACTTATTTAGAGATTTTGCTCCGCAGATAATCGGGGCTAAGCATAGTACCGAAGCTGAGGGCTCAGCCCTTTCGCAAGAAAGAGCTGAGCGGTAGGAGAGTATTCCACTCTGCGTTGAAGGCAAAGGGGTGACCCATGCTGGAGCGTGTGGAAGTAAGAATGTTGGCACAAGTAACCACAAGGAAAGTTAAAACCTTTCCCGCCGAAAGACCAAGGTTTCCTTCCAAATGACAATCAGGGAAGGGTTAGTCGGGCCTAAGGGGATGGCGAAAGCCGAACCCGATGGACACATGGTTAATATTCCATGACTTGAATTTGTTTCGATGAGGTGACGGAGTGTTGTACACGATGCGCATTATTGGATTTGCGTTTGCTTTGCGAGGGCGTTTCCCAGGAAAATCCGGGAAGCACAAACCCGAGCAAAGTGAAAATATGACCCTTCGGGGGAGTAGATGTCGCGGAGCACGCTTCCAAGAAAAACTTCTAAGATTAAACAAGTTTGAACCGTACCGAAAACCGACACAGGTAGTCAGGTCGAGTAGACCAAGGCGAACGAGTGAGAGGTCCCCAAGGAACTCGGCAAAAAAGCGGCCGTAAGTTAGCAATAAGGCCTGCCCTTCGCAAGAAGGGCCGCAGCTAAAGTATGCCTGCCGACTGTTTATCAAAAACACAGCTCCCTGCGAACTCGCAAGAGGATGTATAGGGGGTGACACTTGACCAATGCCAGAAGGTCAAATATTGGCGGTGTGTGCAGCACATTGCATGAGATGCAAATTTAAAATGCGAATCTCAAAATGAAAAATTGTCGTGTCGTCGTAGACGACTCAGTAATTTTAAACTTTGATTTTTAAACTTTGATTTATCTTTTGTAGCGTGCTGCATATGCTGACTTATATAAGCCCTGGTGAATGTCGGCCGTAACTATAACGGTCCTAAGGTAGAGTGTTTGTCGAAAGATGAACACTCTACGACTGGGACTGTTATGTGGCCCAAGTGGTAAAGTTTAGGATAACAAAAAAGTTAAATCGTTACACAAAATGCTATCTTGCTATGCAGTAATGTATAGATTAGTCATATGCGGTTAACAAGAGACCAACACCGCACATCCCCCCAATGCTAGGGAAAGGATGAAGATAGAGTCCTACTGTGCTTAAAGGAATAGTAGAGCGAAATTCCTTGTCTGGTAAGTTCAGACGTGCACGAATAGTGTAACGAGTGGGCAACTGTCTCGAGGACTTGCTCGGTGAAAATACAATACCGGTGAAGATGCCGGTTACCTGCAGTTAGACGAAAAGACCCCAGGAGCTTTACTGCAACTTGAT
>Ga0155764_103_pt1 | contig 4206 bp, 7 predicted proteins | sample RifCSPlowO2_01_FD_107418 | JGI IMG/M metagenome (GOLD analysis project Ga0155764, IMG submission 107418) | Candidatus Nomurabacteria bacterium RIFCSPLOWO2_01_FULL_40_18
GAAGCTTATCGCAGCAACGCCACGTCCTTCATCGCCTCTTAAAGTCAAGGCATCCACCGTACGCCCTTAAATTTCCTGTTAAGAAATTTGAAAACCACTTTACCCCGCCCTTGAAATAGGCGGGGAATTTTAGACTCAAAAAATACTATATCCCGACCGCTCGGGACTCAAATATTTTTCAAATCTTTTACCTAGTTGGATATAAAGACCCTCGTCTATAATCCACTAGATAATTCAGTTTTCAAAGTGTCATTCGTCCTGATTTTTCAACAAAAAAACCGCCTTTCGGGCGGCTAACAGACAAAAGAAAGTCTGCAATTAAGGCCGCCTTTTGAGTTTGTTTTTCGTTATTATCATACTGATTAAGAGAGTATATACGAAAGGAAATATGATGTCAAATATGCCCAAAAGTCTTTGCGGGGATAACCTGGGGACATCTTTTTAGTAACTAAACTATTCCACTCACTTAGAAGAGAAAACTTTTTTTAAAAGCTTATAAGAAACAAACATAATAATTATAGATATAGGGACAAATAAAATCCCAAAAGCTGGACCAGCGTTAAAGTTGTCAGAACCAGAATTAATTACAATATTTGCCAACAAAACAAAAGATCCACAGCCTATTATAATTGAAGTTATAATTAATAAAAATTTTTTAAATTGAGAGGTCATTATTTTTATATTTAAACTTTAGTAATTTCGACTAGTTATAATGATAATATCTCTACTAAATTCTTTGCTTTTTTGATAAGTGTTTTATCGTTTGTAACTAAAGTCATTCTTCTTGAAATAGCAGTGGCAAGAATGATTCCGTCACCTAAAGATAATCTTAAATTTCTACGGAGTCGTGCTGACAATAAAGCAATGTCGTTACTTAAATGCGACTCACTAAAAAGATTTAGGAAATTTTCTATATCCTGTACTTTTTCTTCTCTTAATTCACTCAAGCTTAAAGTTTCAATTTTACTGATTACAGAAAAACCCAAGAAATCATTATTTTTCTTTGCATTACTAATCCAATCAATTTCCTTTTTACTGCCATTTAGAAAACTTATCAAGATGTTGGAATCCAGTAGATACATCATCTTATTTTTTACTTAGTCTTTCTAGTTTTTTAACTCTAGTTTCCCATTCTTTTCTCATTTCTCTTTGATAAGCTACTCCGGACTTTTTTAGGACGCCCTTGAGCATTCCTGCAGATTTCCTCAGAATTCTAGCATCAGAATCTTCCCAACCCAAAAGCTTTCGGAGATTTTTCTCATAATTTATTTCTTTTGTTCGGTTTTTTAATGTTAAATTATTCATATATCTCTATTATAGACCTGGAGTAATAAAAGTCAAAATCAAAAAAGATGTCAACCAGAGTGAACTGGGGACATTTTTTTTGTATTTATAAACTAGAATCTAATTTACTATCCCCGATGCGATACTTCTTGGCTAACTTTGGCGATAAATCGCGCTGCGGCATCGCGTCCACCCAAACCGAAGGCAAGAGCGCCGCCGATGGAAAGCATAGCGATAATACCAGTAAAGAGAACACTCATATAGTAGTCCGCTACTCCGAGCTGCCCAAGCGCAATGATAAAGGCAAAGATCCAGACCGCATACTTGGCGATAGTGCCGAGCATATTGGCCGAAGTCAAATTCATAGTTCGAGCTGAAGCCACTACGGTCTTCGACAGAGCATCAGCCACAATCGTAGCAATGATCAAGATAAGAGCCGCCACTATAACTCTTGGAAGGAAGACTAAGACACCATCCACCAAGAAAGAAGCGACTTGATTATCTGGACCAAAGACTAGATTTAATGAAGGTAGAAGAAAAACAACAATCACAAACCACTTCACGACCTGCCCGATAAAGTATCCGGAATTTAGATTCATTCCAGCTCTTCGAAAGAAACCTTCGACTCCGATAGATTTCAATAGATTGTCTATCTTCAGAGCAGTAAAAACTTGCTCGAGCGCTCGAGCAATAATAGTACCCAAAACCCAACCGATCACGAAGAATATAATCGCAACTATAAGCTTCGGAGCGAATTGAATAAAACCCATCCACAACTCTTGAAGGGATACGTTAAAAACATCTCCCCATGTCATCCAAATGTTACTCATAATAAATTGCTAATGTTAATAATAAACACTTTTTTAAAAGTTTCGACCTTATAAAAAGCTATAGTTCTATTATATCAAATCCAAAGCCATTTTCAGACCTTTTTTAGGGCCTGTGTGGATAACTCCTTAGCCTGAAAAAGAACCTCATGCGGGTAATCTAAGATATCCCGAACGAGCTTATCATACATACTTATCCTATAGAAAAACTCTTTGGTCTCGAAAATGGCATAAGTGAGCTCTGTGCCGATTTCCGCTTCCAGCCTTTTAACCCCCTTTTCGATCTTACCTCGTTTCATCTTGTCCCCAACGATAAGCAAGTCCACTCTGGAATCATCATTTTTAATAAAAACGCCGGAAACCACCAGGAGTTTAACTCGGCCGATGTTTTTGAAATTATTTAGGAGTTTTTGCTTGTTGACCGTATCCGACCGCACTAAAAGCTCATCAAATTCTTTGCCATACTTAAAGAGAGAATTGAAGTACCAATCCTGCGATACAGAAGAGCGTTTTTTGATAAAACCAACCGAAGCCAGCAACCGGAGCTCTCGGCGAACCACATCAGGATTTAGCCGGCTACGTTTCCTGATATCCTTGCTTTTGAAGCCCTTGCCTCGATTCAGCAAAAAAAGCCGCATTATCTTGATCCTTGCCCCATTGCCGAGTATTTTTCCTAGAATTTCCATATTTAATAGCTTCCTAGCTTATAGCTAATTAGCTGGCTATAATTATAACCCCTAATAAGCTAAAAAGCTATAAGTTAATTAGCTATCAAGTCTTACTTATTCAGAAAACTTCGAACTTCATATCCGACTATCCCATCACTTTTTAGTCCATTTGCAATCTGCAGTCTAATCAAAGCTTCTTCCGTCCTAGAACCAAATTTCCCATCAACAGTTCCGCTGTCATACCCAACATTATTTAAAAACTTTTGAAGCTCCATAACTTCATTTCCAGATGATCCTTCTTCCAGCCACTTCGTAAAGTAGAATTTTCCTGGACTAATAACATTTTCAGTTATCGAAACATTTTTTGTGACACTACCTATCACATTGGCAAGCTGTGAAGATGAAGAGTTCATGGCGCTCTCCCCTATGACCGCTTTTATGGTTTGGGAAGTTGTTCCTCCCCCTCCCGTACAGGTGAAGGTGAAGGTGGTATCGCCGATGACGGGAGCGGTAATAGAGCCGGAAGTGCCAACGGGGCCTGCATGACCTGACCAGTTTCCGTCTTTCTCTGCTTCCTGTGGAATAAAGGTGCAGGAAGTGGCGTTTGTTGAAGACCAGATAAGGGTGATGTCCTCTCCTGAAGAGAGGACAACGGATGTGTCATTGCCTTCTGGTTCAGGTTTGGTGTAGAGAGTGACAACGGGAGAGGGAGTAGGGATGGGTGAGAAGGAAGCCGAGACAGACTTTGCTCCTGTCATGGTGAAGGTGCATAAGCTCGTGCCCGAGCAGTCTCCATTCCATCCTGTGAATCTGTATCCTGTGGAAGGCACGGCGGTGAGAGTCACTTGTGAGTTTTCTGGAAATGTTGATCCGCATCCTTCTTGGTTACAGCGTACCTGGCCTGAACCGGATTTTGTAATGGTGAGGGGGAAGGTGGAGTTTGCGACAGAAACCGTGATGCTTTTTGACACAGATCCTCCATCACCAGAGCAACTAATGGTGTATGTTTTGGTTGCTGAAGCAGAGAAAGACTCTGTTCCTTTGTTTTTTGGAGAAGTGTCGCCATTCCAATTGTTGGAACACGAAGTGGCATTTACTGTTCCCCACTCCGGGGTGATTGAGGTGCCTCCCGTGACAGAGAAGGAGCTTGAGTGGCCGTTGATTTCGAAGGAGAGGGTGGGAGTTACGGGAACGGTAGTTATAGAAAGAGAAATCGGATCACTCCAATCACTTGGCGTAGTCCCCAATTGCACATTATAGTCTCCTATAGGTAATTCATTAGTCCCAGGAATTGTAAACGTTATATTAGTTCCATCACTTTCTATATCTGATAAGGTAACTGAATTCGAATCATTGCTAATGAGCACCCAATTGTCGCTACCCGCATCAAAACCGGAACCGGTCAAAGTAAGTGAGGATCCGGATTG
>Ga0155764_130_pt2 | contig 1997 bp, 5 predicted proteins | sample RifCSPlowO2_01_FD_107418 | JGI IMG/M metagenome (GOLD analysis project Ga0155764, IMG submission 107418) | Candidatus Nomurabacteria bacterium RIFCSPLOWO2_01_FULL_40_18
CGACCTTATACTTCCAAAGCTGCCGAGATGGGCATGGGAAAGGGTAAAGGAGATCCGCAAGGATACTGCTTTGACGTTTTCCCGGGACGGGTTGTCTTTGAAGTGGATGGAGTGGATGAGAAGACTGCTCATGAAGCGCTTCGAAAAGCCGGCAGTAAATTGCCGATTTCCGTAAGAATTGTTTCCCGAGCGCACAAGCAATAGCAGATAGAGCTTTAGACTCTAGATAGAGTCTAAAGCTCTATCTGAGAAAAATTATGAAAAATAAAAAAGATAATTTAAAAAGTATGAAACCAGAGGAGCTTTCGAAACAACTTGCTATTTTGCGAGAAAATGCGAGAGTGATAAGGTTCAAGGCGGAAGGCTCAAAATCGAAAAATGTCAAAGAGTCGGCAACCTTGCGCAAGCAAATAGCTCGAATATTAACAGAAATAAATAACCAAAAATAATGAATAAAGGAAGTATTTTAAAAGGCATAGTTGTTTCGGATAAGATGGATAAAACCGTGGTTGTTTCTGTTTCCCGATTTATCAAGCACCCATTGTATGGAAAGTTTTATAAAGTTAGCAAGAAATACAAAGCCCACGATGAAGACGATAAATATAAAGTAGGGGATAAGGTAGAAATAGTTGAGACCAGGCCGATTTCCAAGGATAAACATTTCAAGGTGTTAAATAAATAATTATATGATTCAAGCAGGAACATGGGTAAAAATAGCAGATAATACAGGAGGCACCGTCGGCAAGGTGTTCAAGATTTTGGGGTCTTCCAAGAAAAGATACGCCACCCTCGGCGAGCAAGTGATTATCGCCGTCAAGGTCGCCAGTCCGCGCAAGGGAGTAAAAAAGAAGGATGTGCATCAGGCAGTTGTGGTGCGCACCCGAGCCGCTTTTAGGCGAATAGACGGATCCTATATCCGTTTTGATGACAATGCTGTAGTTATACTTGAAAAAGGAAAACTTGATCCGAAGGCTGGGCGTGTCTTTGGGCCGATCCCGAGGGAGATAGCGGAGAAAGGATTCCAAAAGATAATTTCCTTGGCGCAGGAAGTGATTTAGTAATTAATACAGGCATTAGGCCCTAGGCACTAGCAAACCAAAAAGCTAAAGCCTAGAGCCTAAAATATGAAAATAAAAAAAGGAGACAATATTATAATCATAACCGGCAAAGACAAAGGCAAAAAAGGAAAAATTGTCAAAGTTTTAGTTCGGGAAAATAGAGTCATCGTGGAAGGAGCGAATATGATGAAGAGACATCAGCGTCCAAGAAAGTCTGGAGAAAAGGGAACTATAAAAAACATAGAAATGCCCCTCCATGCTTCAAATGTCAAGAAAGTAGATTAAACAAATATCAGATAAAACTTATGAAGAAACATTTAACTGTAAAAGAGAAAGAAAAAGAGGCATTTGAAAAAATGAAAAGCGTTTTTCATTATAAAAATGTTATGGCCGCGCCAAAAATGCAGAAAATTGTACTCAATGTGGGTACAGGAACTGCTATTAAGAAAGACAAAAATAAAAATGAAGCCATTGCCGAGCGCTTGGCCAAAATCAGTGGCCAAAAGGGAGCTTTGCGAGGAGCCAAGCAGTCCATCGCTTCTTTCAAGACGAGACAAGGAGACCCCATCGGCATCGTCGTAACTTTGCGCGGCAAACGAATGTATGCTTTTCTGGAGAAGCTGATCAATGTGGCTCTGCCCCGCACAAAAGATTTTCGCGGTATTTCGCCATCATCAGTGGATAATATAGGCAACCTTAGCATCGGTATTAAAGAGCACACTATTTTTCCAGAAACAGCTGATGAAGACATCCGAGACGTCTTCGGCCTTTCGATTACTCTAGTTTCTACCGCTAAAAATAAAAAAGAAGGAAAGGCCTTTTTTGAACTTTTGGGTGTTCCTTTTAAAAAGGAAGAAAAGAAGAAATAAACCCCTGTTTGCATTTGCTTTTAAATACCGCCTTGTTATAATTATCTAGTGATTAGATTATTTCATCGCA